>OLOU01000451.1_pt1 | contig 36214 bp, 32 predicted proteins | sample 1672101 | NCBI WGS metagenome assembly OLOU01 (sample SAMEA3136645, study PRJEB25190) | human gut metagenome | biome: human gut; feature: human-associated habitat; material: faeces | place: Austria | collected 2013
TTCCAATCTCGGCAAAAGCTATGACCTTCTTGTAGGATTCATGAAGGGCAGAGTCAAGGACACGGTCAGCGAGGAAACGAAGATACTGATCGACGGAATGCTGAAAAACGACAATTCCAGGGTGGATTCCTTTTCCGGCTTTTCCTATAAAGGCAGAATAAAAGGGACGAAAGACATGTCGATCCTTGCCGCAATCGATGCCGGGAAGAAGGAGCCGCTTGCGGTGAAGGTCTATCCGGGGAACCTTCCCGATGCCGTCAACATCAAGGATTTCATTGAGGAATTCAGCATAGAAGGAGGAATAGAGATCTCCGACAAGGGCATTCCGCTGGAAAAGGCAAAAGAACAGTTCAAGGACGGGAAGGTAGGCTTCCTCCATCCGATAAGAAGGAATTCGAAGAAGCAGAATGAGCTTGGCCTTTTTTCCGTGCTTTCTCCTTTGAAGACAGAAGAGAGAGTCCTTCTCTGCTCGAAGCGGAAAGACGGGGACGACGGCTTCTATTACTATCTTTTCAAGGACCTGAGAAGGGCCGCGAAGGAGGAAAGCGATTATGTCAGCGGGAAAAAGCCAGACGATTTCGACGGCCTGAAATACAGTGAAAGGAAAATGACGTTCGGAACGATATGCTTCGTTTCCAATATGGATCTGGACATAAGGGACGTCTATGAATACTACAGGATGAGATGGGAGATAGAGATCGTATTCAGGATGTACAAGGGAATCCTTTCCCTCAACACGACGAGGGAACACGACAACTATTCCACGATAGGAAGCGAGTTCGTCAACTACCTTTCGGAAATCATGGTCTGCAGGATGAAGAACAGAATACAGGAAAAAGGACTGTTCAAGGATTTCACCTTCCAGGATGTAATGACGCGTCTCGACGACTGTATCAAGACAAGCGAGGATGAAAACGCGTCGACATGGAAGCTTTGCTCCATGAGCAAAAAAGACCTGGATCTTTTGTCACGGCTGGGGTTGGAAAGTTAATCGGATTGGGAAACCTTTAATTAAAAGCAGGTTTTATTGCATTGATGATGGTAGGAAGTCTTGCAAGTTGTACAGATGGAGTTAGCGGAACTACAGTTGCAACCGGACAAGGTTCAACCACACCTACACCAACCCAGCCAAAAGAAGATGGCAAATTGACTGTTGAAGAAGCTAAAACATATGCAGATGCTCATTATTCACAAGACAAGGTAGCAGAGAAATACAATCAAGGCGAAGCTGTAATAAATTATGACCTCAAAGAATTTGAGGGTCCTATATTGACTCAGCTCGGCCTAAAAGTTGGGAAGGATTCCACAACACAAACATTAAAAGAAGAAGATTTAGTCGTTTTGACATCCAAAGATATTGATTCTATGGCAAAAGCTATTGATTCATATGAAGGTAAAGATAAGGCTGAATTAAATTTTACAATGACTGAGAATATTATGAAAATCGAATTCGATTTTCCAGCCTCAGTACTTACAGCTGCATTAGAAGCATTATTGACAGGGATTCAGAACAGCGGTGGTGCAGGAACAGGGGATACTAATACCCCAAATATTACATTTGAAGACTTCGTAGGAACTGGTGCAGGGATCTCAGGATACATAACTGTCAACGAATTAGGTTTAACAAGCGGAGTTGATGCCACCATCGATTACACCTTAACCTTCAATTATGTCTATGAATCTACACTTCCAAATGGAACAACAACAAATACAAAAGTACCTGATACAGAGTCGATTAAAGGTGATGCCACTGCAACAATCACTTATTCAATGGGCGAGACAACAAAAGAAGCTTAATTGTTATTGTTTTTGAATAAAAAAAGGATTGGAATTAGATTTCCAATCCTTTTTACGTTAGATTTATAATTCGTATTTTTTTACTTCATGAGGTGCTTGAGCATTTCCGATATCACTAATTTCGATTTCATTATACAAAGTTAAATTTTCAAGCCCATCAACACCAACTAATGAATCTTTAAAACTATTTGGAAGAACACCTATTATTTTAGTTAACACATTATTAGTGAAAATTAAAGTTGTTTTAGTGAAACTCTGACCTATATCCATGGAGAAATCATAAAAGGCATCTGTAGTTTCAAATGTGTCTATAACATCATTACCGTTATTTTTAGTATCAACAAAGGCAAAAGAACAATTTGATATCTGATTTTGAACATTAAAATATTCTTGCATATTTAATTGAGAAAAAAATTCGTTTTCATTGTAATAATAGTCGATATCATCAAAAGAAAATACAGTTGCTGATTTATTGGATCCATCATTTAAAAAATAACATTCCCAATGTGTAGTTTTTTCTTCGTCAGAAATTAATTGTGTCAAATCGAAAACAAACCCACTTCCATAAACCATTCCAATATTTTAAGATATGAAGTTGTTTTTGGCTCATCTACAACAATGCTAGAAAACTTATAATTCAAATTAATATTTAGGTTTTCGTCTGCGATGGTTTTATCCTTATCTATAGAAGAGGATAAAGACGTTTCCGTACCATCTTTGCATCCAAACAAACTTAATAATAATGAAATTAATATCAATGCTTTTCTTTTCATAAAAACCTTTCCTTTCGCTTACAACTGCTTTATTTTACCATGGAAAAATAATCATCCACCAAAAAAGTACACAAAAAATCCAAAAAATTGCATAAATTCGAGACACTTTGATATAAAATTAAAAATATTAAATTTTTATATTTAATTTTGTAAAGTGAAATACGGATTTAATTTTAGAAAAAGAAATTTAGACAAATAATTGAATAATAAAATTAATAATTTAACATTATTTCAAAATGATAGCAGCATTCTTCTTCTTTCCGCGTTTTAAGAAGAAAACTTTTCCATCTAAAGCGTTAGATCCATCTAATATCATATTTGGATCGACCACCTTTTCCCCATTCAAACTTACAGCATTTCCTTTTAAGAATTCCCTAGCCTCACGCTTAGAAGAAGCTAATTTTGTAGCTATCAAAGCATCGACTAAATTCATACCAGGCTCAACTTCAATAGCATCTAAAGAACTAGCTAAGTCCAACAAGGACTGCTCTTTAAGATTCTTGAAATCACCACTAAAGATGGCCTCAGTCATCTTCACACACTCATCGGCAGCTTCTTTTCCATGTACGAGAGAAGTGACCGAATAGGCCAAAGTTTTTTGACCCATTCTCTTTTCTGGAGCTTGCATGTGTTCAGCAACAATAGCATCGAGTTCTTCCAAAGGACGATCATCAAAAATATAGAGATATCTTCCGACATCGTTATCAGCTACATTGATGAAGTATTGATAGATGTTGAAAGGAGAAGTCATAGAAGGATCGAGGAACAAAGCACCTTTTTCGCTCTTTCCAAACTTCTTTCCGTTAGAATCACAAATCAATTTGACAGAGAAGACCTGGCAAGGGCATTTCTCCCCTTCCTTCTTTTTAACAAAATCCAATGCAGTAGTTAGATTACCCCATTGATCACCACCACCGATTTGCATTACGCAACCATATTTTGATCTCAAATTCCAGAAATCACCAGCTTGAAGAATCATATATGAGAATTCTGTATATGAAATTCCAACTTCCAAACGAGATTTGACTATTTCTTTTGCCAACATATAGTTGATGGGCATCATTTTTCCAAAATCACGTAAGTAAGTAAGAACGTTTGTAGTTGACCACCAATCATAATTATTGACACAAATACCTTTGTTAGGATCAGAGAAGTCCAAATATTTTGAAAGCTGTTTTTTCAAACACTCAACATTGTAGTTTACTTGTTCGGGTTCCAAAAAGCTTCTCTCGGATTTCTTTCCCGAAGGGTCTCCAATCATACCAGTTGCACCGCCGACGACAGCAATGATTCTATGACCAGCTTTTTGAAGCTTGGACAAAATATGAATCATGATGAAGTTTCCTAATTGCATCGACTTATTTGAAGGATCAAATCCACAATAGATTGTTTGTGGAGTCTTGAGCAATTCTCTAATCTTTTCTTTATCTGAATAACTATCCAATAATCCACGTTTGTTCAAATCATCAAAAATATCTATCATAAATTTTCTCCTTTATTCTTTTAAATAAATAGCATACATATTTTATGCTTCTTTTATTTATGTTCAAGTCTAAGAAGGTTGAAACAAATAATCTTTCAAATAAACAACATATGTTTTTTCTATTTTTCTCTTACCGAGCAAGCAAAATTGAACTGTTTTTTCGATTTTAAACTCTACCAACCCATCTTTTAAATAATATTCGCTTATAAACATATCATTATTTAAATTAACATCATTTATATTTTTCCCACTTCTTATATGATTTTGAATTTTATAGTAGCTTTGAAAGAAATCTGATTCCAAATAATTGATTTGCATACCATCGATAGAAGCAAGAAAAGAAAAAACGATCAAGAAAGAATACAAAATAAATAATGCTTTGCTTTTCATTGTTTGAATATAAAAATGGCTACAAAAACTAAAATCATCTCTATGAATAAGAAAGCCAATCCTAAATATCCGAGTTCTTTTCTGGATTTGACCTCATTATCTTTAGTCTTTTCCTGAATAATGCTGCCAATGATCGTCAAGTTCTTCTCATTTTTATTTTCTTTTACCAAATCAAAACAATACTTGTATTTGGAATTATTAATAAACCCTGTCCCATCTTCCAAATAGTTATTTATCACATCCAAAACTTGGGGATCTAATGATTCAGTTGCTTCGACTAAAGATGATCCACATTCAAGTTTAGATCCTATAATTTTCAATGCTTCTTTGATTTGGACATCGCTTATAGAGCCTTTTCCTTTTTCTTTCTTATCGAAGTACCAATAACCTAAAAGCCCGAATAATAAAAATACAGAAAAAATTCCCAATGCCAAAAAATTGGAGCATTCGAAATATAGTTTCAAAACAACTATCAATATCAATCCCATCACTAATAAAGATAATGAAGAATATTTCAATACTTTGTTTTTGTTTTTAAGATTCAAATTATTGTATTTCATTTTACAAGTCTCCTTTTCTTTTCATGGAGGTTGTTCCCATACAACTCAACTATCTCAAAAAATATAATTGATATCAGTTCCAAAACTAAACCTAGCCATTCGACATTAGAAAGAGTTTCATTGATCAATGTTATTACAGGGAAAAACATCAAAGGTATCGATATACACAAAGACATTATCAATCCTGTACTACGCATATCTTCTGTAGTTTTAAAGGTTTGTTCTTTTTGATTCTCGATATCGATTAACTTGGTTATATTTAATCTTATTCCATCATTATTTTTATTGTTGTGGCATTCGATCATGTCTTTGGTAATTTCACCTATTTCCTTATAAGAAATCAACGAATCAAATTCTTTATTTATTATGGTTTGATAAATCAAACTAGAAGACTGACATTCTTTGCCAAACTCCTTAATAGCATCATCGATATCATCTGCCTTAGATAATATCAAGCCAAATCTTATTGCTACTGAACAATCAATCATATTATCTTTACTGCTATCCATCTTCTTAAATCTATAAAAGCCCGTAGAGATTGATGTAACTATTGAAATAGTAAGAAACAATAAAAACATCGCTATTGAATTGTCGAAGGCAAAAAGAGAAAAGCTGACTATTAATCCACACAACAAATCTTTCCAACAACACTTGATAAGCCTAATCAGTTTCTTTTCATTTTTATTCATAGTTTAATCCTTTCCCACCCATAAACGTTGAGTGAAACTATAAAAAGCTTCTTCTTTTAAAAAAGAAAAATAATCTATCTTTATCTCTTTATTTTCAAATACATTAAAGAAGAAAGAATACTTATATCCATCTTTTAAATCAGAAATGTAATTATTCATAAGTAACTCAAATCTATTGTGATAAATTTCAAAAGATTGATTACTCTTATTGAAATCCAAGGATTCAATAAAGCATTTTTCACCTATTGATTTGAGATTTAAATTTATTCTTTTATATTCATATTCGTTATTTTTAATATTGTATATAGTCATAAAAGATAATAAATATATACAAGAAGAAACAAAGACAAAAAACTTACTTTTCATATAAATTAAACCTTCCTTCTATTCCAAACAAAGTATATGGTTTAAATATAAAATCAGCTTCTATGTCGATTATTCCTTCAATAAATAACTTGCCTGGTGCGTCTCTTATCGATTCTTTGAATTTGATTGAAGAATCAAAATCAAAGTTGCTATCATCTTGATTCTTTATATCGAGTAAAACTCCGCCTTTACTCATATCAAATCTACCACCTTCAACTTTATTATTTGAAATTCCTAATAAAACATATTTATTACTCCAAGCATCAATGAATCTATCATTTACTTTATAATTTAAATAGAACAAACTATCATCAATATCTAAACAATAATCATTTGAAAAAGATAATGTCAATTTTTCCTTGATTATGGGTTTATCATCATTGCTGAGCAAGTCATTTTCATAAAATCCTTCACTACCGATTGAAATCAACGGATTCAATATATAGTTAATTCTACCGGCTAATGAATCTATACAAAAGTTAATACTCGAATCTTGAAATTTCCATTTTTGAATCGTTATTTCAATCCATTCATTTGCTTTTAATTCTACAAAATTCATCTCACTAAAAATCAAATTTGAATCTAAAGTGGTCTTAACACTCAATAAAACACCATCAATATTCCGTGTAGCATCGAAAAAGATTCTATTTTGTGGAATAGGATTGACTTCTATCAATCCCAAAGAGACAGATAACAATATTATTTTTCTCATAAAAAGCCTCCAATCAATATGATTCTTGGAGGTGGATAATAATGAGTGAATTCAATTAAAAATTCAATAAATCTACTAGAATTGAATCTAATACATATAATTTTTCAGGTTTAACCTTTACAGTCTTATCTTGTATTATAAATTCATCTTTTAGTAAGTCGATCTTGTCTTTATAAGCTACTAAAAAATCCTTACCAAATCTTTTCTTAAACTCATCGAGTTTAAATCCTCTGGTCAATCTAAGATTTAGCATTAAAAAATCAAATTCAAGATCATGGCTGTCTTCTTTCTCTTCTTTCCAATAATATTGACCATTCAAATACTTTTCTATAGATCTAGTCCTTGTTATTCTAGTGTTATCTTCAAAAGATGTAGCACCCATTCCAATGGCACCATAAGGGTTGGATAACCAATAACAAAGATTATGCTTGCTTTCATATGATGGCTTTGCAAAATTACTAATCTCATATCTATAAAGACCAGCCTTTTCTAGCCTTTTTACTATATGTTCATAATAATCAGCCAACAAATCACCATCCGGTTCATTTTTGTGTTTGATTGCAAACATGGTGTTCGGTTCTATTTGCAATGAATAAAAAGAAACATGTGGAATATTCAATGCGATAACATTATCGATATCGTTATCGATATCATCTATTTTTTGACCTTCAAAACCATAGATAAAATCTAGGCTGACATTATTAATACCATTGCTTTGAAGTATTTTAACACTCCTTATAACATCGATAAATCTATGTGTTCTTCCTAAATCTTTTAAAAGATTGTCATCTGTGCTTTGAGCACCTAAACTAACTCTATTTATTCCACATTCTTTAATTAATTTAACAAAGGAATCATCTACATCTTCCGGATTGCATTCAATTGTAAATTCTTTAGGTTGACCATGTCTTAAGACAAGTTCATTCAAAAGATATTTCAATTCTTCTCTTTGAATACATGAAGGTGTACCACCACCTAAATAAATAGTATCAAAACTCAATCCGGCATATCTTTTGTCTTCTTCTAAAAGGGCAGCAGTATATTTCTTAGAAAAGCCAGTACTCAACAATACTTTAGGAAAATCGCAATAGGCACAAAAATGTCTACAAAAAGGAATATGAACATATAAGCTTTTTGGCTTATCCATCATTTAGAATTCCTTACTATCAAATTCGACAAGCTGAAGAATTATATAAGGCAATTCCTTGTCGTTAAAGATTATATTCTTATCTGTTTCAAGTTTCTCCAAGTAATCTAAAGCTTTCTTTACTTTCTCATCTTCCATATCTTTTTTAGGGTCACTAATTTGCTGCTTCACACTTGTCACAATCATGTTATTAACTTCTTTTTCTGCGATTTCTTGAACAGTTTCTTTTTTCCCTTTATCTCTATTTCTAATAGATGGCACAAGAAAATAAACACAAGCAACTACTAACACGATTACAAAGACAACACACAATATAATAATTAAAGCTGAATTCATAGATTAAATCACTCCTTTAGGAATCGGTGAATAGATGAACTTCTTGGCAGTTTTGCTCTTTTTATAGAATCCGAGATTAGCCAATAAATCCATCGAAGTTCTAGCAGTCTCATAAGCGACATTTTCGAATATTTTAAATTGACTTATCGTATAAAAGCTGCCTATAGTTCTATGGGTTACATAGAAATGAGCAGTAGCCCATTTCAAAACCGGATGCTTTTCCATAAGTTTAACAATCTCATCATTCAATGGAGAATTGCTATTTTTGTTTTCTTTAGGATATTTACTAGTAGAATAAGAAGAAACACTAGCCATAGTAATGTTATTTTCACCCATGTGATAAACTTCATCATCATTGAAATTCTCAGCTTTAGGAGCCATGGAATCATATTTTTTATATCCAATCGAGCCTTCCTTAATCAAGAAACTAGAAGAATTGACATTCTTCAAATTTTCTTCTTCAGCAATTTTATCTGAGACATCATTTTCTTCAATATCATTCAAACTTCTTTCAATGTTGTTTAGATTCATATCAAGCAAATCTAGGCTAGAGATGACAAAATAAGTCAAATCACCAGTCTTCAATGAAAGCTTAGCTCTATCTAACATATTTCCACTAAAAGAAAAGTACAGGCCTTCCGTTGGAAACCATTGGCCAGAATTTGGAAATATAGTTGAAGATAAATAACACTTGGTCAACAAACTTCCAGTCTCTTGATTGAAATAAGAGCATGGGCATAAGTAGGTATACTGATATAAGAAAGCTATAACCTTCAAGATAAATGAAATAGATTCATTACCATTTAAAAAAATTAATAAATCATTCAATTCACCTTGAAGCAAATCTTTATTTGAAAGAAAATCATTGCCTTTCTCATCTATATTTCTATATTGAAGTCTAGTCTGATCTAAATATCCTAATAAATAATTGTTTATATTATTCAAAAGATTAGAATAATCTAAGGAACATATATTATTTAATCCTTCGGACATCTTCAAATAATTCTTTAATATTTTTAGCTTAGGTTCATCTGAATTATACTGACCATTAACAATGGAAGAAATGTCGATGTTAGAAAGTCCAAGTCTATAATTATCGCTAATCCATCTCAATCCAAGTTTTAATGATTCATTGTTAAATTTCTTCTGGCCTTTCTTTGATAGTCCAGAAAACTTAGCGCATATCAAAAAGAACTTTCTTTCCAATGAAGAGACTTTATTCAACACCAATCTATTCAATGTTATATAGTAAGGATTCTTCTCGGGAGTTTTTATTGCTAAATCATATCTAAATAATGAGCGGTATTCCTTAACCTTCTCCCAGGTAGGAGTAATATCAGGCAAATTAAAACGTGCCTTGAGTTCATCAAGGGACAAATATTCTTTGTCACTAAAAATACTGGCACGTTTCAATTCTTCATACATGTTCAAATCCTCTAAATTCCATCAACTAACTACTATTTTACTACTAATTTTAAATTTGTGTGTGCAACATAGATAAACCGAGAAATTACTTCTTTACATCAGTAGGATCGACTGAAAGAACAGCGATAAAGGCTTCCTGAGGAACATAAACCTTACCGAATTCCTTCATTCGCTTCTTTCCTTCTTTTTGCTTTTCCAAAAGCTTCTTCTTTCTTGAGATATCGCCACCATAACATTTTGCGAGAACATCTTTTCTAACAGCCTTGATATCGCTTCTGGCGATGACTTTAGAATCTATAGCAGCTTGAACTGGAATTTCAAATTGCTGACGAGGAATGACATCCTTCAACTTGTCGACTATAGCTCTAGCCTTAGGATATGCTGTATCCCTAAACACAACCGTCGTCAAAGCATCTATTTTTTCATTGTTGAGAAGAATATCCATTCTAGCTAATTTCGAATCTCTATATCCAATAGGCTGATAATCCAAAGAAGCATAACCGGCAGATAATGATTTCAATCTATCGAAGAATGAAAAGATGACTTCGCTCAAAGGAAGAATATATTTCAACGATACACGTTTAGTGTCGATATAATCCATTCCTTGATATTCTCCACGTCTAGATTCACATAACTGCATCAAAGGTCCTACATAGTCTTGGGGAGTCATGATTTCAGCTTTCACAAAAGGCTCACTTGCTTTCTTTATCAAAGAAGGATCAGATGGGAAGTCGGATGGATTTTGTATCAACATTTGTTTACCATTAGTCAAAGTGATGTCATAAACGACGGAAGGAGCAGTGCAAATCAAATCCAGATCATAATCTTCTTCTAATCTTTCCTGAACGACAGACATATGAAGGAGTCCTAAAAAGCCACAACGGAATCCACTCCCCAAAGCCACAGATGTTTCAGGTTCATATACGAGAGCCGCATCGTTCAATGATAATTTCTCTAATGCTTCCCTCAACTTTTCAAAGTTTTTATTATCAGTCGGATACAAACCGGAATAAACCATAGGCATCATAGGTCTAAATCCATCCAATGGTTTACTAGCAGGGACATCAGCATTGGTCAAAGTATCACCGACTTTCACTTTCTTAATATCCTTTATCTGAGCACAAAGATATCCGACCTCTCCAGCCGAAAGGACATTTCTCTTTTGCTCCTTAGGTGTTCTAAAGCCTAGCTCTTGAACAACATAAGTCTCATCTGGACTTGACATCATCTTAACCCTATCGCCAAGTTTAACAGTGCCTTCCTCAATCTTTAAAAGGATAACAACTCCACGATAAGGATCAAATTTGGAATCGAATATCATTGCCTTCAAGGGTTTATTTCTATCACCTTTGGGTGCAGGAAGTCTCTGGACTATCGCTTCTAACAAGTCTCCAACACCAAGACCAGTTTTAGCGGAAACCATCATACAATCATCAGGATCTATATTCAAAGTCTCGATCAAATCCTCTTTGCACATCTCAGGATCAGCAGTTGCCAAATCTACTTTGTTGATAACTGGAAGCAGCTTCAAATTATCATCCAATGCCAAATAGGCATTAGCCAAAGTTTGAGCCTGAACTCCTTGAGTAGCGTCAACCAATAAAATTGCACCTTCACAACATGAAAGAGAGCGTGAAACTTCATAAGTGAAATCTACATGTCCCGGAGTATCGATGAGGTTGAACAAATAATGCTCCCCGTTCTTAGCTTTGTAATCCAAGTTAACTGCGTTCAACTTGACTGTGATTCCACGTCTTTGCTCCAAAGGAAGATCATCTAGCATTTGGGTGGACAATTCTCTTTCTTGAACTGCTCCAGTCATCTCCAAAATACGATCTGAAAGTGTAGTCTTTCCATGATCTATATGAGCAGTGATAGCAAAATTTCTGATGTGATCTTGTGGGTAATCCATATTCAGCTCCTCTCTTTCCAAAACTTCATCGTCTCTTCTCTAACCTCTTGTGGAGAACTTACATATATTCTATCAGGATAGACTTCATCGAGTAGTTTCCTATAGTTAGAATGACCAAATCGCCTATCTATAAAGAGTATAACACCCTTATCATCTACATTCCTTATCACTCTTCCTGCAGCTTGTATTACTTTGTTGAATCCTGGATAGGTATAGGCATAGTCAAATCCGTTCAAGCCCTTACCTGCATAATATTGTTTCAATCTATCATTGTCATATCCTATACCAGGAATACCAGTAGATACTATAACAACTCCATTCAAGGCATGGGGCTTTAATTCTATACCTTCTCCAAATACGCCACCTAGGACTAAGAATCCTAGATGAGTTCTCAAGGGATCTTCCTCAAATTCATCTAAGAATCTAATTCTTTCACTAGGCGTCATATTTCGTTCTTGCTTGATACAAACAAATTCACCTAATCCTTCAAACCTCTCATAAGCCATCAGCATATATTCATACGATGGAAAATAAAGAAAATAGTTTCCGTTTTTTTCTCTGACCATCTGATAAATAGAATTCAGCACTCTAGGAAGCGAGATGTTCCTATCGGCATAACGAAGAGATGGAATAGAATCTACCATAACCAATCTATTCCTTCTTTCAAAAGGAGATGGGAGATTTAGTAACTTGTTCACTTCGTCATCTTTTGTTCCACCCAACAGACTGATGTAATAATCTACCGGAGACAAAGTAGCGGAGAAGAATAAAGTGGCATTGAATCTATCGCTTATATCTCGAATATATTCCGAAGCATCCAAGCAGAATATATGAATAGCATCGGCTTTTCCATTGTAATAGGTTATATCGTAAGAATAGTTTTCCTTTCCTTTCAAAGGTAATTTAAGAAAACCTTTAACAGCTGATTTCAATGAGACATAGCTATCTGGATATTTGGCATCAGGCTTCTTTTCCAAATTCAAACCCTCTTCTTGGAATCCTTTCAATAAAGTGATGAAATCATCAGGAACTTCGTTCAATATCTCGATATCCTTATCAGATTTTCGCATATCAAACCAACTTATGATATCGACTATGGCTGATTTTAACTTTGAAGTCTTTCTTCCAGTCAATTCAGTATAAACATTCATAAAGAATTCTCTATCCAACCTAGCAGAATACATTTCTCTAGCTCTAGAAGGAAGATTATGAGCTTCATCGACTAACAAAGTATAAGGTAAAGGTAAATTCGAATCCATAATTTCTGGATTGCCAACTACAGGATCAAAGACGTAGTTATAGTCGTAAATGCAAATGTCGGAATTGACGGCTAAATCCAACGACAACTGGAAAGGACAAATCGTATTCTTCATAGCTATTTCTTTGATGTCATCTTCATCAAAGATGTTTTTCTCACTCAAAGCTTGCCTTATGACTTTGTATATCTTTGAATAATAATCCTTGGCAAAAGGACATTCATCAGGGTTGCAGTGTTTTTTGAAACCCTCATCATTCATGCAAATAGTCTCTTTTGCAGTAATGGCAATACATCTTAGATCAGCACCTTCCTTTACCAAAGCATCAACAGTCTTCAATGCTTGTCTCTTTATGGAGTTCTTAGAAGTCAAATAGAATATTTTAGAAGTCTTTCCTTCCTTAAAGTTTTTTATGAAAGGATATAAAACACAGACAGTCTTTCCTATTCCTGTAGGTGCTTCGACATAACCTTTTGATTCTTCTAAAAGAATTCGATCAGAAAAAGCTATCAAGTCTTGCTGGCCAGGTCTATATTCTTTATATGGAAACTCTAGGAAATCGATGGATTTGTTTCTAGACAAGTTATGTTGACCTTTCTCTTTGAGTCTAGCTATAAATTCGTGAATTAAATCGTTGGCAAACCTATCTAATTCATCAAATGTAAAATCTTCTTCCATTATAAGTTTATCCTTGATATGGCCTTGCTTATAGTAAGAAACACGAACTTTTATCGATTTAGTATGACCGTTGCTGTTTCTAAGAATCATCCACGCATACATTTTTGCCTGACCTTGATGCCAAACTATATTTTCGTCCTTGAACTTCTCTAAATCTTCGACAGTGGTTTTTATTTCATCAACTGTTAAAGAACCATCAATGTTATGAATTATGCCGTCAGCTCTGCCTTGAATATCAAGAACGATATCACCATTATCAAATGTGGTCTCCAAAGGAACTTCTGGAATATAGTTTCCTCCAGAAGAATCTTGAATCTTCTTATGCATTCTAGTGCCTTCTTGCATAGTTTCCGAATTGAAGATTCTAGTATCTATACTCCCTTGCCTGAGTATAGAATCCACAATGTCATGAACTGAAAATGAATATAATAGATCCACACTTCTATTTTACAACATAGACCACATACTAAGTAAAAGTATTGTTAGGCACCTATCCTCTTAGTCTCTTCAAACTTAGTTAAAAATAAAGAAATATTCTGCATTCCAATCAAAGAAAAAGTTTTGGACAAATCCTTATATGCAAATGGGTTATGCTCCAATACTGCTATGTTCAAAAGTAAAAACACAGATAGCAATGAGGGATTTCCATAATCCCTTCTTACTGAGATACAAGCACATGAACCCAAATTCTTATTATCGAGCAATGTTTCTTGTGCTTGTTCTTCCATCTTAAGTAAAGCTTTAGTCTTTTTCATCAATTTGACCTCCTGTTTTTCTTATAAAAATTAGTGATGGATTATTTCAAAAGCAAAAAATAGGAGAAACTTGTAAATAAGCGTGATAGAATAGAAACCTAAATAAGGGGTGTTCTTTAATGAAGTTCAATCTATTCAATTATTTGTTTTACGCCATTCCAAAGCACATCGAAGACACCAGAGCTAAAAGATTCTTCGATCTTCATTCTAATTATTTAGCACTATTTCAAGAAACTCATCACTACCAAGAAGCTAGAACTAATTTTGAAGTAATTCAAGCAAACATAATAATCAAAGGTTTGATGAACAAGAAATTCTTGGAAAACAAAGCTTCTTTAGCTAAGAAGACAGGATTGACTACATTGCCATCCTACTTAAAGCATTTGACTTATATGAAAAATGGCGATGATTACATTGCTTTGCCTTTCTTTTCTAAGACCATAAACAAACATTATGTCATTGATACAAAATCTTTAGCTGATCTTCCTTATAGAGCATTAAGAACTCAAAAGACATTTTCGTCATTCTATGAGAACCCATTTGAAAAGTATGGATATAGATTGTTCGATTCGATGTTTACGAATTGGATTCCAGTCATGAAAAGCCCAATGGGCGATTCTATGGCCTTTGTCGACTTAGAAGTCGACACAATCTATATAGTAACTGATCAGGGAACATTGGAAAGAGCAATCCCATATTTCGACCAATTCTTAGAGATTCAAAATAGAAAGCATCTTCTTGATAGAATAAAGCAATTAGTAGAGACTTATTATTCATTCGATAAAATAAAATTCATAGATTCATTATTTTCTTTGGGTTTCATATCTTTTAAATTGTATAGCTACTTGAAACAAGAAGAAATAAAGGCACAAAGAAAAGAAAACAAAGCATTGGAAAAGGCTGAAAAGGAAATAAAGAAAGAAATAGAAAAAGAGGAAGAAGATGATAAAGATGACCAAAAAGACATTTAAAACGATAACTTTCGGATGCAAAGTCAATTTCTATGAAACTGAAGCTGTGAGAGAAGCATTGGAAAGGATGGGTTATATACACACGGAAGAAAATCCAGCCATATATGTTTTAAATACTTGTGCAGTAACAGCTACAGCCGAAAGAAAATGTCTTACGAGAATCCATGACATAGTCAGAGATCATCCTAATGCAACGCTGGTCATAATGGGCTGTTTCTCACAACTATCATATTCTAAGTTCAAGGAAATTCCTCAAATAAAAATAGTGGTGGGAACAGAAGGAAGAATAGACATACCAGCAAATATAGAAAAAGCTGTATCTGATCCTGACTTTCACTATTTCCAAATAGCGAAGAATACCAGAACCTTCTTCTATGAGCCTTTGATAATTCAAAATTTCTACACCGAAAGTAGGGCCTATGTCAAAATTCAGGATGGATGCGATGGATTTTGTACTTTTTGCGTCATTCCCTTCGTGAGAGGAAATTCCAGATGCAGGAATAGAGTATCTATACTTAGGGAAGTACAAACATTAGTAAGGAATAATTTCCATGAAATAGTCATCACTGGAATCGACACGGATTGTTATGTCGATCCCGACAATCCGACATATAACTTTGTCGAATTGTTAAAAGACATAGATGATATCTGTGGAACTGATTGTAGAGTTAGAATATCTTCCATAGAGCCGACCAGAGTAAGTGATGAATTCCTGGAATTCATGAAAAACTCCAAATCAATTGTTCCACATATCCATCTTCCTTTGCAATCCGGAAGTGATCAAATCCTCAAAGCTATGAGAAGAAGATACGATTCAAAGTTATATATGGACACTGTGAGAAGATTAAAGGAAAAAATCCCTAACCTAGCCTTATCTACCGATGTAATCGTGGGATTCCCTGGTGAATCCGAGGAAGATTTCCAAAACACATATGACATATGCAAAGAAGTCGAATTTATGAAGATTCATGTCTTTCCATATTCTCCTCGTCCATTCACACCAGCAGGAAAGATGAAGAATCAAATAAATGGAAATATAGCTCATGATAGAGCAAAAAGATTAATAGAATTGTCAAACGAAGAAGCTGAGAAATACAAGGAATCTATAAAAGGACAAGAGAGAACCGTTCTTTTTGAATCTAAGGATAAAAATGGATATTGGCAAGGATATACTGAAGACTACGTTCCTTATAAGATAAAAAGTGATGAAAACTTAAAGAATGTCTTCATGAAAGTGAGGATGTAAATATGGATTACATCAAATTTATAAGAAGCAAGGTCGGTCACGAAAGAATTTTTATTACCTGTGCCTCGATCTTGATTCAAAGAGAAGATGGAAAAGTCTTGGTAGAGACAAGAACAGACAATGGGATGCATGCTTTTCCTGGTGGATGCCAGGAATTAGACGAAACAATTGAGCAAACAGCTCTTAGAGAAGCTAAAGAAGAGACAGGCTTAGATGTACATATCGTTAAAAACTTGGGCTTTATAGAAAGATTCAACTTCTCCTGGCCTAACGGAGATAAAGCACACACCATAGTATTTGCCTATTTAGCATATCCGACCAAAGGACAAAAAGAAAAGATAACAGATGGTGAATCCACTTCTTTGAAGTGGATGGATTTAAAAGAAGCTTTAAATCTCTGTATCAAATTTGAAGGAGAAGACCTCATAAACCTATATTCTTCACTTTTATAAAAATAACTCTTTTCTTTTTAAAAAGATTTGATATAATACATAGCCGTCGACAAATGGGGCTGTAGCTCAACTGGGAGAGCATCTGCTTTGCACGCAGAGGGTAGCGAGTTCGACTCTCGTCAGCTCCACCATTAAGAAAAACATAGGTTTGATACAAATTGTGTCAGACCTTTTTTGTTTACATAAAGGGAAAATTACCCTATCTGCCAAGTTAGAATTCAGCCTTGTAGAGGTGCCAGAAAGCATTTTGATGAGGCCTTTTTTCTTTTTATATATTGTTGCAGAACGAAAGCCTTATCAATAGAACAATAGGTATTGCTACGGAACGATTGATTTTTTATAAAATCTCATTTTAGACTCGACAATATTCCATGATTTGCCTGAATTTTCTCTTAAAAAGTGCTATAATTTTTAACATCATTTAATAATTTGTGTGGAGGCATGGGACATGAACATTGACTATCCTGCAACTATAATCAAATTAAGAGCAATCCTAAATCTTTCTCAGACTGCATTGGCTGAGCTTTTAGGAGTTTCTTTTACTTCGGTTAATAGATGGGAAAATGGCAAATACGAGCCAACTAGACTTGTTAAAGAAAAAATCAGATTGATATGCGAGCAAAATAACATTCAAATGGAGGTAGTTAAATAATGACAAACAAAAGACAAATAGATGCACTCTGGGACGATAATCCAGTAGATGTTACTTCTGAAGCTAATTTCATATGGAGCATTGCCAATAAATTAAGAGGAACTTACATGCCAGATAAATATGGGGATGTAATCATTCCCATGACCATTCTTAGAAGATTTGAATGTGCGTTGGCTCCCACCAAGGCTGCTGTTATCGAAGCGTATGAAAAGAACCCTACAATTCCTGCCTTAGCTTTGGAAAAGAAAGCTGGGTTCCAATTCTACAATACCAGCCACTATGACTTGAAAGAACTTCAAAACGAATCAGATAAGCTGGCCGAGAACTTTAACAATTATCTCGAAGGCTTTTCTTCTAATGTCCAAGACATCATGAAACAATTGAAGCTTGCTGATCATATCAAAACGATGGATGAGGGCGGTTGCCTTCTGACTGTTGTAAAAGCTTTCTCGGAACTTGACTTGAATCCAGCGACTTACGATTCCATTAAGATGGGATATATTTTTGAAAACCTGATTGGCCGATTCTATCAAAACGTGGATGCTGGACAATATTACACTGGCCGAGACATTATCAAGTGCCTTGTTTCTATTTTGACAGCTGAGGGCAGTGATGATATTTTCGAGGACCATAAAGTTATCACCGTTTGCGACCAGGCTTGTGGAACTGTGGTATGCTTTCAACAGCTTATTCGTACTTAAAACACGTAAACCCATCTGCTGATGTTCGCTTATTCGGCCAAGAGTATATGGGACCATCTTACGCCATCGGACTTGCTGAAATGCTAATCAAAGGACAGGATGCCAAAAACTTCCGCCATGCCGATACATTCAAGGAGGATTGCTTTGAGGACACTAAGATGAGATTTGTCATCGAGAACCCTCCGTTCGGTACTCCTTGGTCTGGTAAGGATGCAAAAGAGGGCCAGGTAAAAGCCGTTAAAAAGGAATTCGATAAAGCAGAAAAAGGTGAGCATTCTCGTTGGGGAGCAGGGCTTCCTGGTGGCGGAGATTCACAGCTTATCTTTATGCAGTCGGCCATCGATAAAATGGACGATGAAATCGGTCGTGCCGCTATCATTGAAAATGGTTCGCCATTATTCACAGGCAGTACTGCTTCAGGCGAAAGCCAGATTAGAAGATGGATGCTGGAACATGACTTAATCGAAGCAATCATAGCCTTGCCAGTAGACTTGTTTTACAACACTGGCATTCAGACTTATGTTTGGATTCTTTCTAAGAACAAGAGAAGGGAAAGAAAAGGCAAAATTCAACTTATTGACGCATCTCAGATTTTCCATAAACTTCGCAAAGGCTTAGGTTATAAGAAAAACGAATTATCTCCTGAGGATAGAAAGAAAATAACTGAATTATATGTTAATTTTGAAAATAACGAGTTTGTTAAAATTTACGATAACAGTGAGTTCATCTATCGTGAGTATACTGTAATGCAACCTTTGCAAAGAAGCTATGCAATCACACAAGAACGCATTGATAGCATGATTCAAAAAGGATCATTGAGTTCAATCTATGACGAAGGAAAGGTCTACGCTCTTGAAAACAGCGCAGAAACCGATGCCGAAAAGAAGAAGAAAGAACTGAAGAAGCTTCAGGAATTGAAAGCTGGCAAGCCTTTATACGATTCAGTCATTGAAGCGTTGACTGCTAACATTCATGACAATGTTTACTACAGACTAACTGATTTTGAACCTGTCATTAAGAAGGTCCTTTCTGCCTTTGACAAGAAGATTATCGCTAAGGTGATTGATGGCTTATCTGAGATGGATAAGAAAGCTGAAATCCACAAGGATAAAAAAGGCATCATTTACGATAAGGAGACAAAGGATACTGAAATCGTTAAATGGGACGAAAGTATCTCAGATTACATGAAGCGTGAGGTGTTGCCTCATGTCCCAGATGCTGAAGCATTCTTTGAGGCGAAAGATATAAATGCTAAGTTTGAGGACGATAAAGGCCAAAAGACTATAAAGATTGGCGCTGAAATCCCATTCACCCGTTACTTCTATAAATACAAGGAACCAGAAGCAAGCGAAGTGCTAGCCGAAAGATTCGTGAAAATCGAAACTGCTGTATCGCAAAAGATCAAGGAGTTGTTTGATAAAGATGCTTAAATTTTTGTATGAACTGTTCACCAACCCTTTAGGTTTGCCAATTGATCCATTATGGGAATATTTGATTATTCTAGTTGTAGGTGAAATTGCTCATGAGATTGCCTATTGGATATCGCCAGGTGGAAAGACGTTCGGCTCAGTTGTCTATTGGGTTACAAAACTCCTTACATTTATTGCGATGTGGGCAGTTCTATACGGAATTATCGTTGCGTTCCAATTCGTAACCAAATATTGGATATGGTTTGCCAGCATTGGCGGCGGATTAGTTGTTATGACGATAGTCGTTTTATGGATCGTACATTACAAGAAGAAAAAAAGAGAGGTGGTTACCAATGAGAGAAATGAAAGATAGTCATATTGGTTGGGTTCATCAAATACCCTCAAATTGGGAAACAATAAGAGGTAAATATGTATTCACTAACAATAAATATATAGTTGGCGCCAAGGTTGAAAAATACGAAAGACTCGCTTTAACGCTTAATGGCGTTATCAAACGTTCAAAAGATGACAATGAAGGTCTACAACCTGATAAGTTTGACACATATCAAATTCTTAAAGAAAACGAATTGGTTTTTAAGTTAATAGATTTACAAAACATATCAACAAGCAGAGTTGGGCTCTCTCCGTTTACTGGAATTGTGTCACCCGCATATATAATTCTCAAAGCTAATAAGCAAATATATCCTGCATTTGCTGAAAAGTATTATTTAATAATGTGGATGAATCAAGTTTTCAATGCTTTGGGTGATGCTGGAGTTAGAAGTAGCTTAAATTCAACTGAACTCCTTGAATTATCTCTTCTATTGCCTCCAATTGATGAGCAGAAGGCCATAGCTCAGTATTTGGATAGAAAGTGCTCTAATATCGATGGGATAATATTTGATATTCAAAATCAAATTAATACACTAGAAGATTATAAGAAATCGGTTATTTCAGAAGCGGTTACAAAAGGATTAAATAAAAAAGTTAAATATAAAAGAACTTCAGTGTCTTGGGCTAAAGAAATACCAGAGCACTGGAACGTTATGCCAAACAAATACATCATGAAAAAGGTCAAAATCATCTGTTCTATTCATAAAGATGAACCAATAATATCACTTTCTATGAATGGAGTTATAGTAAGAGACCTAGAAGCTGGTGGGAAAATGCCAACTTCATTTGATGGATATCAGTATATTTATCCTGGCAATATTCTTATGTGTTTATTTGATTATGATGTTACACCTCGTTGTATTGGTTATATCAGTGATTACGGTATTACCAGCCCAGCTTATTCACAATTTGAAATGAAATCAAGCAATAATGCTAAGTATTATTATTACTATTATTTAATGATTGACAACACCAAAGAATTATTGCATTTAGCCAAGAATCTTAGACATTCTTTTACAGAAGAAGAACTTGGTAAAATTAATCAAATAGTTCCACCAGCGAAAGAACAAAAGGCAATTGCAGACTATTTAGATAAAAAATGTTCTGAAATAGATTCAATTATTACAGCTAAAAAATTACAACTTAGTACTTTAGAAGATTATAAAAAATCCCTCATTTACGAATACGTAACAGGGAAAAAGAAGGTACCAGAAAATGAGTAAGGTATTAACTGAAAAACAATATCAAAGGTATATCATTGATTACTTGGTAAACAATAATGGGTATATTGAAAGAAGCGATGCTAACTTCGACAGATATTATGCAATTGATAGAGAATTACTTCTTAAATTTTTAACAGATACTCAACCTGATGAAATTGCAAAGCTAAAGAAGATTTATAAGGTCAAATTTGAAGAGACTTTAATCAATGTAATCAACAATCAAATCACAAGCAGCAAGAACTCTTTGCTTGAGACATTGAAGCATGGTGTCGAGCTTTCCAATGTGAAGCTAACCTTAATGTACACGAAGCCTGCTACAAAGTTCAACAAGGAACTTAACAAGAAATATACGCAAAACATCTTCTCAGTTGCGGAAGAGGTCTACGCAAAAGATGATGAGAGGATAGACCTTGTTATCTTCTTAAATGGTTTTGCGATTATTTCATTCGAACTCAAATGCAACGCTTCTGGGCAAAGCTATGAGAACGCCATTGTCCAATATAGAACCGATAGAGATCCTAAAGCTAGGCTGTTTTTATTCAAGGCAGGTTGCATCGTGGACTTTGCAATGGACCTTGAAGAGGCCTATATGACCACCAAGCTTTCTGGGATGTCTACATATTTTTTTCCATTCAACAAAGGAAAAAGTGAAGGCATAGAAACAGGAAAGGGCAATCCGCTAAATCCTGATGGCTTTGGCGTTTCTTACATTTGGGAAGACATCCTTCAAAAGGACAGTCTTATCGAGATTCTTTCCAAGTTCGTGTTCGTCGAGAGAATCGAGAAAGAAGAGAGCGGAAAGAGAAAACTAAAGGAGTCCATTATATTTCCTAGATATCATCAGCTTGATTGCATTCGAAAAACACTTGCTGATGTTATGGAGAATAAGTCTGAAATGAATTATCTGATTCAGCACAGTGCAGGATCAGGTAAGACTTACACTATTGCTTGGCTTGCTCATAGACTTGCCACATTACATGATACTGACAATAAGATTATTTACGACAACATTTTAATCGTTACGGATAGAGTTGTCGTTGACAGACAACTACAAAAGGCGGTCAGCGCCATCGAACACAAGGTCGGGCTTATCAAAGTTATGGATGATAAATGTTCTTCAAATGATTTGAAGGAAGCTCTAGAAGGCAACACGAAGATTGTTGCGACAACCATACAAAAATTCTTATATATAGCTGACATTGTAAAAGGATTAAAAGGCAAGAAGTTCGCGGTTATCATCGATGAGGCACACTCTTCCACATCTGGAAAAGACATGGCTGCGGTTACCAAAGCGCTCGGTTCGGACGTTAACTACGAAAACGATGCTTTCAATATGGACGCCGAGGATCTTATTTCCGATGAGATTTACAAACATGGCAAACAAAGCAATGTTTCTATGTTCGCTTTCACGGCAACTCCAAAGCCTACGACTCTTGCTATATTCGGTAGAATGAACTCATTCGGACAATATGAGGCTTTCCACCTTTATTCGATGAAGCAAGCTATTGAAGAAGGCTTTATCTTGAATGTCCTACAAAGCTTCACGCCTTATGAGACCTTCTACAAAATCAATAAGGAAATCGAAGAGGATCCGAAGTTCCAAACCAAGAAAGCAAAGAAGAAGATCGCCAGGTTTGCGATGCTTCACGAGACAAATATTGCTCAAAGAATAGAAATTATAATTGAACACTTCAGAGATGTAGTCCTAAGAGACCAGCCTTGGGGTAAGGCGATGGTGGTTACTGGCTCAAGGGCCGAAGCAGTCAAATATTATGAAGCTTTCCAAAAGTATGTAGCAGAAAAAGGATATACAGATGTTCATCCGCTTGTCGCTTTCTCTGGCAAGATCACCGAAAAGCAATTAGGCATTTCCGATGATACTGAGAAGTTCTTTACCGAGTCATCTATCAATGGCTTCAACGATGATTACACGCCTGACAAGTTCGACAAAGAGAATTATCAGGTTTTGCTTGTTGCAAACAAATATCAGACTGGATTCGATCAGCCAAAGCTATGCGCGATGTATGTTTTGAAAAAGCTGACGGGAATCGCTGCTGTCCAAACTTTGTCAAGACTCAATAGAATTTGCCCACCTTATAACAAAAAGACGTTCATTCTTGACTTTGTAAACCGCATTGACGATATTCAAAATGCTTTCAAGCCATACTATACATCAACCATATTATGCAATACCGTTACGCCAGAATTGGTGTACGAAATTGACCAGAAAGTTGATAGCTATAACTTGTTTACTGTCGATTCGGCATTTGAGGCGAATGATATATTCTATTCAGATAAATACACAGATAAGGAAAAGGAAACAAAGATAACGTTCTATCTATCCAAGGCAAAAAAGCACTTTGAGGAAATGGATGTAAACGCTCAGAGGGAGCTTTATTTTACCCTTAGAAGATTTGTCCGTTTCTATGAGTTCTTGCTTCAGGTTTCCTCTTTCAATGACGTGGATTTGCACAAGAAGTATAACTTCATTGTTTGGTTGTTGCCTTATTTGAAAATAGGCAAGCCTGGAGATGGATTCAATCTTAAGGGAATGATTCAGGCCACTAACTTCTATCAAAAGAAAGGCACTGAAATCAAGACTGGAAAGGTTGATTCGGATCCATATGTCAACTTGCCAACGGCCGAGACATTTAATCTTACTGAAGACGAAGAGCAGAGACTTTCCGACATCATCAAGGAAGTAAATAGCAAAACTGGAAAATCGTTCGATAATGATGTGGCTTTCAAAGCTGCATTGCAAATCAGGGATTTATTGAAGAAGAATCCTGATTTGATAGCCAGTGCAAAAGCCAATGGGTTGAATGACTTTAAATTCTCGTTCTATTCGGGAATCGACGATGCATTGGTTGATGGGTTGCAGCAAAACCAAGAATTCTTCACTATGCTTTTGAACAACACTGAAATCAAGAAGAATGTTTTAGGCATATTCTTGAAGAGCATTTACGAAGACTTAAAAAATGACAAGAAGGTTGACTGATTATGAAAAAACTATATTTTTCAATCAAAGAGACTTCAATTAACGAATTGCGTAACTGAAAAAAGAAAGGCAAATTATTAACCAATCCCGATTACCAAAGAGACTACGTATATACAGAAGAAATAGCCTCAAGATTAGTAGGATCTGCATTAATGCTAATTCCACTAACAAGCATTTATTTATGTGAGTAAGAAAACAATATTTTGAAAAGTTTAATATAGATCCAGTAAATGTTGTAATTTTATTCAAAAAAAGAATGGCTATCCACTCTAAAAAAACAATCGACGACGCTTATAATGAAATAATGAAACAAGTAAAAAATTTTAAAAAGTATGATGACTAACGAAGAAAAGATAGATTATTTAAATCAAATTATATTTAGCAAATTTAGTGTCGATTATAAAGGACCTAAATTGCTATATAAGTATAGACCATTTGACAAGTATACATTTGAAATGCTTGATAATGATTATATTTTCTTATGTCCTGCCGAAAAAGAAGATGATAAAACTGAATGCTTAACTACAGTTGATTTTGATAGACTCATTGATTTAACTACTAATAACCTTAAAAGAGAATGTGTAAATCAAATCCTTGATTTAATAAAGCTATATTCTACTAAGGAAAACTATGAAATAGTTAAAAATAAGATTCTTACTATTACAAGAAAAGATGGTACTGTTCCTGCTAATTTCATGTTAGATTTGTCATTAGAGTTGCAAGAAATGGTACCTCCAGGTGTTAATGTTGCCCCATTAGTTAATTGGATAGTAAATATCCCTGAAATGTTAGATAAGCCAGAAATAAGTAGTCAATTAAAACCATTGTTTATGATTGCATATAATGCTAGAAAAGAAACAGGAATATGTTCGTTAGCTGAATCTAATGATATTGATTATATGTGGGATAATTATGCTGCTAAATCAACTGGCTATTGTATAGAATACGATTTAAGTGATTATGAATTAGCAAAGAATGTATTACCAGTTATTTATCAAGATGAAAGAGAAACGAATATTATTATGCAACTAGTTGGTTCTTTTATAGGTCAAATGATAACTGGATTCAGCAATGGTCTAATACAAGCTGATTCATCTCATTTTATAAGATTGTTTTTAACAAAATATAAAAAATGGGAATATCAAAAAGAATGGAGATTTTTAGGCCATGCAAATGAAAAGCCTAAAGCTCCAAAGATTAAGACTATTTATTTAGGAAAAAATGTTAGTTCTGAAAATGAAAAGAAAATTAGAAAATATGCAAATCTAAATAATATAATCATAAAAAAACTTAGTTAAGGAGAAAAAACATGAGACTTGATTATGATATTGAAATTAATATTTTAGAAGATATTCATGAACTAGATTCTAGTCAATGTTTCATTTTTTCTGATGAAGAAGGATCTAATAACTATTATGCAACGGCTAAAATTATAGATGATATACTTGGTAATAATTGCTTTAAGAAGTGGATAGATAATTCTAAATCTCAGTTTCCGCCAGATTTTATTAATGAAGAAGACTCTTTATTGATGGAAGTAATGAGAATTGATGATCATTCTCCTGATGGAAAGATTAATCCAAATCTTTCAAGACAAAGAAGCATGAGAAAAGAAGTAGAAGCAATGAGAGAAATGTTTCCAAATGCAAAAAGATTCTTTATGAATGCTGTTACAGATTTACCTACAGATGAGGATCACAACTATAAAAACTATTATTCAAGTTTTCAGAGAACTGTCAGAAAACACTTATTAAAGTTAAAGGATTATAAAAAAAATCATCCAAATAAAAAGATGATTTTTCTCGTTGCCGATGAGACAAGTGGTATATATATTGAAACCATAGTTAAAAACGACGAAGTTGCTGCTGGCAGGCCACATTTAGTATTTTTAGATAAAAGATTTATTAATGAATTTATTGATTCTGATTTAGACTATTTGATTTTATATTGTCCTTATAATCATTTTAATACCATAGAATCACACAAACCTTTACCTCTTTTAACTATTTTTGATGTAAAGAACATGAAAAACAACAAAACTATTCCACTTTATGATTATGATGAAAATAAAATGGTCAGCAGTGAGAAATAATTAATGGAGGGTCAAAACAATGTCGCAAATACAAGATATTTTGAATAAAATGGTTAGCATAATAATCAATCAAAGAAGCAAAACATTTAATTCTGATGATAGTATTTCTCAGTTTACATATACTGGAAATATTAAGTCTGAAACTGATACTGAAAAACTAAAAACCAATCCTTCAATAGTTATTTATGGCGATGACATTAAAAAATTTAATGATTTATATTATAAATTATATATACAACTAAAAGTTGATAAAAAACAAGTGAGTTTTGATCAGTTTCAAAAAGATACAAGAGATTTGTTCTTTTTTAATCCTAATGAGGCCGATTTAAAAAAGATTGTAAATGAAAAATATGTAAAATCTGAAGATTTTTATTACATTGCACCTATATACGGAGTAAAATGTAAAGAAAATATCATAGATTTTGAAAATATAGCTTTTGTTTCGTTAGATTATATTGGTACTTATGCGAATGAAATAACAAATGTTTCATGCAAAGATCTTTTATTAAACCATTTTAACAACTTTGACAAAAATGAGCATATGCTTTATTTTGTGAAAAAATACAAATGTTATGATGCAAATTATACTAAGGAAAAATTTGAATCCGATTTAGATGAGATGATTAATGTGCTAAGATTTTTATGCATATATAAGACAGAACGTTCGTATATTGATAGTGTAAAAAATAATTCAAATAAGATTTTTTATACTGCGATTTCTGAAACGCAAGCAAGTAGCAATTTTTCTATCATCAATATGAATGATATTCCAATTGTGATGGATAAAACATGGTTTGATTATAAATATGCTAAAAAAATAATGGAAATTCTTTGTAAAAATAATAAAAATGATTTAGAGCAAAGAATTATTCGTTCTTTGATTTGGGCAGGTAGATCGATTGAAGAACATTATTTGGATTTGTCATGTGCTGAGATAGCATTTGCTTTTGAATCTATTTTTAAATCAGACAAAACTAGATTAATAACTCAAAGTATTCAAGATCAAATTGCTGAATCGACTGCATTAATACTTAATAATAATTATGATGATATTAAAAGACAAATAAAAGAATTGAAAGAATTCTATGGTTTGAGAAGTGCTATAGCTCATGGTAGTAAACAAGAAGGCGATATAGCCATTTATAATAAAAATTTAACTATTTTTAGGGATGTAATAATTAAATTACTAGAAAATGATACATATCTTGAATGTGATTCGTTAGAGGATTTAAAAGTTATTTTAGATAAGAAAAAATATTCGTAATTATTAATTGAGAGTGACTGGTTTATAAAGAAAATAATTATATTAATAATTGGTTTTGTTATGATGTTTTCTTTAGTTGCATGTTGTATAGCAATGCAAAGGTCTATATGATAAAATATGTATTTAGTAAAATTATGATTAATTTTTTAAACGATTTCGAACAAGAGCGACCTGCCTGCCAGCCTTGGAGTCTTGTTCCAATATTATGTGTTTTAGTCGGTTTAATGACTTTGATAGCCATTGCTTTTCTCGCAAAATATATCAACAAAACACAAAACAAAAAACTATTGAATGGCATTATCCTTATATATGGATTGCTCTTCCTAGGACTGGAAATATATCATGAAATCAATCGTTACTTCTTCTTCGGGTACTATGACTTCTCCAGCATTCCCTTCCAGTTCTTCAGCATACCCATCTACCTATGCCTGATTCTTCCCTTTATCAAAAGCGAAAAAATCAGAATGCCGATATTCTATTACCTAGGCATCTACTGCATGATTGCCGGCATCTTCCCGTTATTGTTCGGACAAGGACAGCTATGCAGATGGAGCAATATCTTCGATGTGATCCGTTCCTTCCTCTGGCACGTTCTGATTCTTCAGGTCTCCATCCTATCTGTCGTCCACGCAGAAATCGGAAAAGACATCAAAAAAGATTATAAATACTTTCTTGGCGCTGTCGCAATATTCGTCGGTCTTACCGTCATCGCTCAACTAATCAATGTAACACTGCATTACACCGGAGGCATCAACTACAAACCGACAGACGGAAAACCGTTCAAAGATGTCACGAACACTCCGTTGTTCCATCCAGATGTCGCTTCTTGTTTCTACATTTCTCCCTTCTTCGTTTCCAATATGCCTGTCTATTCTCAAATATGGCTGAAATTCGGTTGGTTCGCAAACTATATCATCTATGTCATCAGTTTCTCATTCCTGGCAACAGTCCTCTATTTCCTCAATAGTCTGATCAAATATTGCATGATAAAATACGCAGCATGGAGAATCAAGAACAAATAAGCCACCATATCAAGCAATCAAAACTAACTATAAATTACTAAGAAGCTAGGTATAGCTATTGTTATATAACACAGAGTGGCTTAACAGCCACTCTTTTTCTTTACTTAAATCTTGATAAATCAGCCTTTTAGAGCGATGTATATAAGTGCCATTAAGGGGGTACTACAAATGAGCGAATTAAGAAAGAAATTGTATGATATGTGCGACAAGACAAACACAAGAAGAAGTGGTATTGATTAACTATAATAAATATTGCTAATTATTTATTCCGATTTTAAAGAGAAAAGTTATCATTAAATTTAAGACATCATAGATCCACACTTTTATAGGAAAAATAAAAAGCATGAAAACTCAAATAGCCATCTTTTATTTTTTAAAGCAGAATGTAAAGCTTATGTAATAGAAATGCCTATGCACAATCCTAAGGATAAATAAAACAAATGCTATTTCTTACTTTTTAAACCACCAACTACTACAACTATTATTCCTGTAGTCAAAAGCAATAAAGGAACACCATAAGTAATCGAATAGGCAGTGATAATCAATGGAAGATTAACTTCTTTTTTATCACCTTGGTTATCATCTTTGTTTTGATTATTGTTGTTGTTATTGTCACTATTATCGTCTTTTAATTTATCGATACTTTCTTCTACTAATACTTTATGACATATAGTGCATTCTTTATGCTTTGATCCAAATTCAGTATTGGTAGGTTTTTTATCGATAATCCAATCGCTAGGTTTATGACCTGTTTTAGGTAGAATCTTTTGTTCTTCTATCACTTCTCCACAAACTGAACAAATCTTACCATCACTCAATCCATCTTCTTCACATGTAGGCTTTACACCTTCAATTATTTTAATGATGTGTGGCTTCTTAACTATTGTTTCCGATGGTGTTAGAACCTTACCACAGACTGAACAAATAACTTCATCCGTGTATCCTTCCTTAGAACAAGTCGAATCGACACCAGGAATTGTCTTTGGAGTATGAACATCTCTGACTGGAATTATTAAATCATCCAAAGTTGTTTCATTCTTATGTTCGGCATCTAGGAAATACTTATTGCATTCTTCACAGTACCAGTATTCTTTCATCCCTGTGCCTTTGCATGTCGCATCAATCTTCTCATGATGAACTAATGTATGAGGAGAAGTAATAATGATTTCTTTAGTATCAGATATTGAATCTCCATATGAGGCTTTAACAATAATAGAGCTACTATTTTCATCTGAACCCACTTCCAATAAACCAGTAGAACTGATTTTAGTATTACTACTAGTATTTCCTTGAATAGACCAATCTATTGTCTCCAATCCCGTTAAGTTGTGTCCATCTAATGTTGCTTCAAACTTATAAGATTCACCGTTTTGCATTGAATCTTTGTAAGTAGAAATAGAGACACCAGTAACAATAGGTTCTGTAGATTCATCTATTCCATCGATTTCAAAAACTAATGAATCATCAGTGATGCTATTTACTTTTACCTTTATCTTATTATTTAAATAAGTTACACCATCTTCTGGAGTTAAAGCGGCATTGCTTCTTGTCGTATCTGTTTCTTCACCCAAAACTAACATTTCCCAATTATTTCCACTAGTGTTGAGATTGCTGGGATATTTTTTATCATTACGAGCTAAGAAGCACACTAATCCACTCTTTATATTCAATCCGGCATAATTAGTGCCATCCTTTTTAACTAGTGGTTTGTTTTGGCAGTCAAATCTATTACCAAAATTTTGGAAATTTCTATATTCTAAATAGGCACTGTAATTATTACCTAAATCGATTTTATAGCAGATAGTATCGTTATTTAAATATGTATCACTAACATAATGAATAGTATATTCACCATTCTTGTACATTGTTTTAATTTCATCTTTTTCAGTCCAGCCTAAGCTTTATCTTTCTTTAGATGAAATATATTGAGGAACAGGAGAAATATGCTTCGCCATCGTAGACATAAAATAGACTTTGGAAGACATATCTTTACTCCTATATAAATCCTTCAATCCAAATACATGGCCTGTCTCATGAGTTGCTACAGAAGTAAAAGCAATCTTATATCCGTTCTTATCTGTATATAAACCATCATCAGTAAAAGATACAGTCATTTGGACATAATTACCGCTAGTTTTATCCAATCCATTAACTCTATACTCTACAGCATTATAATAATCCTTGTAATTCCAAAGCAAACTATTATAGGAAGCACTTAAATCACTGGATGCCGGACCATAGATAATAGTCAAACAATCTATTTCACCATTTCCATCCTTATCCAAAATAGAAGTATCATAAATAGGATTACCATCTACATCATATATACGGTTGGTCTTATTTAGTACTTGATTGATCGTAGTGCTCCAATCAGTTAATAAATCATATGATCTAGATCCTTTTTGATTAGGTTCATATCCATTAGGAATTGTAGATGTCTTCTCAGAATAATATGAACGGGTGTTGCTCAATTCTAATGATCCACCATCATCGAAAAGATAAACAGTATTCATCCTTAGATGATCATTAGATACACATCTAAAATATTCACCAACTGAATAATATGATTTGTTATACATATTATCGACTATATTTTTTGTATTAACATCATCATAAGTCTTGTCGATAAACTCCTCTTCACCATTAAAACGAGCAAAAACAACAAGATTAGTAAAATTGCTATCATCTGCTAAATCAGTATTACTATTCTCATTTAGTTGAGTAGGTGTACTATTCAATACAAACAAAGGTTTTACTGATAATAGTGAGATTAAAGCAAAAAATAAAAAATTCATAGATATCAGAAACTATTTAAATAATCCAAACGAAGCTATTCTACATATTTAATAAAATAAATCAACTTTAAGTATTATAAAGGTGATAAATCTTTAAAAGTACGCATCCATCAAATAGCCTAATTAATGGGAGTAGGGTGACAACATATATGAATCTATAGAATCAAAAACATTTTATTTCTAATCTAAATTATTATGACTAAAAAAAGGAAACAAACTAGATATCTTTTAGTCTTTTTGTTGCTCTTCAATTCCTTGAGAAGCATCTTTTTGCTCTTTAACAAAATCTTCTGCTTCTTTCTTTGTATCTTCATCGACAGAATATGAATTTGTGGAAGGTTGATTGATGACGATTTGTTCATAGTCGAGATCAAATCCATTTTCAAGGAACAATTGACGATATTCTCTCATCAAGTCCCTTTGGACTTGATAACGATCTTCTTCCTGACACTTTGCTACTAGTTTTACAGCTATATTGCTATCTTCATAAGCAGATACACCCTTATAAAATGGGCCTTCGACAATGTACTGCAGGAATCTTTTCTTTAAACTTTGGAAGATTATCCTTTAGAAGCTTCTCAACTTTTTCAAGAGGTACATGATAAGAGAATTCGCAATCCACTACTGCCAAAGACAACTCTCTTGATAAATTTACGACATTCTTTATATCTGAATTATTTATTATCTTTATGTTTCCAGCACAGTCAGTAATCTTTGTAGCTCTGATTCCAATTTCAGTGACAGTTCCTCTAAAGTCATCAATAGTTACTATTTCACCGACATTGTATTCATTTTCGAAAATTATGAACACACCAGCGATAATATCCGCTATCAAAGACTGAGCACCTAAACCTACGATAAGAGTTATGATTCCGACTGATTCCCAAATTGCTTTTGAATTGAATCCGAAGGCATCCAAGACTAAGAATATCAAGATTATGGCTGCACCATATTTGATGATTCCATCCAATAGAGTGATGACTGTCTTTGCTCTATTAGATTTCTGCATAATCTTTTTAAACATCAATCGCAACAATCTAGACACGATCAAAACAACTACTATCAAGATTATGCAATGTATCAATGTCTTATAATGAGCTTGCATCATGCTTGGGAAGGTTGTGATGTCCCAAATGTTTTCTTTAGCCCAAGTCACAAACCCATTTGTCTCTGGCAATATCATTTCCAGTGAGACACAGATTGCAAAAGCCAACAAAACCAACACTCCTAATGTGATTCCTATAATAGAAATCCATTTTCTTTTATTACTCTTTTTTGTTTCCATAGTTTGTTCCTCCTTTTAAGACTGTTCTATAGTCAGAGTCGTATCCATAAACCTATTTCCTTTTATCGAATAGATAGATCCGATTTCATCATAAGTTCCGGAATACTGACTGTAGCTACAAGTCAATTGATTTCCTATAGCATTTCCATCGACCGTCACTGTCAAATTCACACCTTGCACCATCTCATAATCAGCTTGGCTATACTCCTGAGATTGATAGATGACCTTGTTTTCAATATATGCACCCATCGAAGAAGATATAACAATCTCAGTCTTGTCAGTAGATGAATCATAAGTACCTTTTGCAGACAAGATTTCATAGAATTCTATTCCACCAGAAGGCATAGTCTGTTCCATTCTATAAGTTACTATGCCTTGTTTCATCAAACTGTAATACAAGAAGTAGTATGGCTTTTTTTCTAAATCACATATAGCAGCAACTTTATCTTGAGTAATACAGTGAATAGTCGAAGTGGACACATCTGTTTTCGTATAGATAGAAGCATCGCAGAAATAAGATAAATCAGTGTCTGGGAAGTCTGGGAAGTTTATCAATCTATATAGGTTGATAGATCCATCATCGTTATAGGTGACTAATGAATCGCCTGGATTTGCTGCAGTATATACGGGGCTTGTATAGATATCCAAAGCTTTGCCTTGAGATAGAATTGTTATGCCTTCTAACTTTCTATAAAGATTTCCATTCCTATCAAAGATACTGACACTCAATGTTCCACCATCAGTCTTATTCAATGTATTGAATGATGTTTCGGATACTATGTTTATATCCTGGATATTCGTATCGCCATTATCTATTTTGATTTTATAGTCTTTAGGAATTGCACCACTAAATTCCATGGTGATTGGAATCGTATCGAAGCTATCGTCGCTGAAGTCACAATCAACGGATGTTATTTCGAATGAATAGCTGAAATCATATGAATGAGTCGACATCTTCAGCTTATGGCTTCGGCCATCCGATTGATAATCATAGAATTCAAGAATCGGGGTGATGGTGACTTTTCCTATATCATCTTCAAGTTCATCGAAAGTGATATATCCGTTAGGGGAAGACAACTCATAATCAAAAGTGGATTTTCCTTTATCAGAATCTATCTCAAATGTAACCTTATCTTTTCTACCTTCATAAGCAGTTTCATACGTATAAGGAACCATAAAATTTAACCCATCAAATTCTGGCTTTTCCATCAAGAAAAACACTGGAGCATGAATTATCGTATTCATTTCAGCTATAAAGCTGTTGAATATCTTATCTTCGTTTTTAAAATGACCTATGTCTTGATATTGAATATAGAATCCAAAAATATCATTCAATCCTTTGACATCGATGATGCTATCAGTTCCAATGTATTCTTTTAACAAGACGCCATCTGTTGAATAAACATCGACTTTGTATTCGAAGACATCTTCATATTCACAAACAAAACCAGTTTCTATTTCAACATCGAATGTGCCATCCTCATTATATGTTAAATGGCAATCATTAGGAGTTATTTTAGTATAAGAAGCTTGGAATGATTGATCACAATCAAAATCAAAGGAATCACTTTGAAAATATATATCGTTACCATCAAGACTTTGAACACTAAATTTATAATTGGCAAGTCCATAATAAGCATCACAAACCAATGACAGATGAGAGTTGTTATCATTCAAACTAGAATCTACTTTATCTTTTCCTAATGAATTCCCATCTCTATCAAATTGCTCTATAAAAATCTCAAATCCAGTATCACTTGAATAATTATCTATATCGAAATCCAAATTGATTTTGTTTGGGCTCAACACTTCATTGATAGTGTCCTTAGACACTTCAAAAGGAACTTTATTTTTATTGGAAGGTAGAACATCCATCACCGTCAAAGCAACAACAGCTGTGACAGCTGTAGCGGCAACAGTTCCAACTGATGCTACAGTAGTAGCAACCGGAGTAGCAGATTCTACTGCAACATTATTTCCTTCGACATTCTCGACTCTTTTTGCTAAATCCTGTTCATCGATTTCTGATTTATTTTCTTGTTCTTTATTACTTGATTTTTTATCGCTATCTTCAAAAGATTCAGGAACATCTTTTAATTCTTTAGATGAATCCTTCAATTCTTTTCCAAAATACTGTTCAGCTTTAAAACTATGATATTCATCATATCTTTTGGTTTCACTGCAATGGAAGTATTCATCAATATTGTTCTTTTTCAAATATGTATTATAAACAATAAAGTCTTAAATTCCAACTAAATAATAAAAATTAAATTTAAAGCATTTTATTCAAAATAGAATTGATATCAAACTTTTGATAATTAAATCATTATTACTTTTCTAATCCATTTCTTTAATTTATAATTATTAAAAAAGGAGGATAACGATATATGAGAAAAGATGAAAACAATGAAATCAGAAAAGGAATAAATAAAAAGACATCGATAATATTGATAGTGATAGGTGCAATAATTGAATTGATAGGATTAGGTTTAGAAATCTTCAATATCGTCATGATATCTACAGGTTCTTTCGAAAATTTTATGTGGATTGGATTTGTGGCGATACCGGTAATGTTTGTCGGTGCAGTCTTTTTGATTCTAGGACTTATAAGACCAATGAGTAAATTCGCAGCTAGAACCAGTGCTCCAATTCAAAAAGATTATATGAATTACATGAGAGAAGAAACAGTAGATACAGCAAAAGAATATTACAAAGATATAGCATCTGGTATCAGAGAAGGCACAGATGGACAAGAAACGATAGAATGCAAACAATGCAAGCATTTAAATAAAAAGGATTCTAAGTTCTGCAATAACTGCGGCAACAAGTTAGATTATGAAATCAAATGTCCGCATTGTGGAAAGATGACTCCATCAAACTCTAAATACTGCAATAATTGTGGTGAGAAATTAGATTAAGCAAAAAAGAGGAAACAAAACCTGCCTAAAGTATTTGGATAGGAATGACCATATGTATGTCTTTGGGAATATTTATGATAACAGCCATGGATATCAATGATACCATGAACATTATGAATCCATTGCTTCCTAACAAAATATTTACTTGGTGATTCTTAACCATTCTAATAATGATAATGTCCTTGATAATCGAAGGAACATATGATTACTTCCTTAAAAGGAGACCAATTCTATTAGAAAAGAATCATAATAAAAAAGAAAATTAAGAATTCAAAAGACAGCAAATGCTGTCTTTTTCATTGTAAAAAATTAACTGTTTATTCCTAATCCATAATTAAATCATAAAATTTATTCCTCTACAACTAGGTTGTTTCTGCATTACACTAATCCATAAGCATATAATTATTTAAATAACACATAATCATATTTGATATATTTCTATGCAAAATTAATTTTTAGCCTAAACTTTTCACGATTTATACTACCATTACTTTTTTAGGTGCAAGTTCCAGTC
>OLOU01000455.1_pt1 | contig 36046 bp, 33 predicted proteins | sample 1672101 | NCBI WGS metagenome assembly OLOU01 (sample SAMEA3136645, study PRJEB25190) | human gut metagenome | biome: human gut; feature: human-associated habitat; material: faeces | place: Austria | collected 2013
GCAGCAATACGATGTTGCTTATTGAATCGATTTACACAAAACTCTTGACACACCCGGGAGAGAAGTTGAAAGGAGAGAAATTTTACGAATAAAGAAATCCAGAATGAATAGGAATTAGAAAAAGTTTCGGAAGATAAGAATGGAATTGTGACTTGGATAAAAGCACATAAAAAGCAGCTTGTTTTCATTGGAATAAGCATCCCTACACTTATTGCTATCGTGCTTGGATTGAAGAATAAAGATGCTATAAAAGAATTATTTGATAATTTGAAAGGTGAGATAGAAAAAGCAAATCTTTATAGTAGTAAATGGTTTAAGAATGCAACAGATGCAGAACTTGATACAGCACGAGAAAAAGTAAGACTAGACTATTGCTCATCAGGTGATGATTTTAAAGCGGCTTGTAGCCTACAGAACTTACTTGGAAGATTTGATAAAGAGATGAGTAAAAGAGCATGGGGCAATGAAACTCCACATGCACTAAGTATTCATCGTGAACACGGATGGTATTTACCTAACGATGACTAACAAGAGCAGGACCTCCCAAAGAACAGTAAATTTGACAACTGTCATCAATTGGTCGAACTCCGGCCATTCACATAACGGCAAGACATCAATATCGACGTCTCAACCTATAACCTTAGACATGTTTCCACTAACGTATGGTTCGAAATTTCGGCGGTAGACATCATTTAGGCCAACTCGGGCCACGTGGAGACAGTGGCTCTACTAACGAGAACAAAATAAGAAAGGACCATAAAAGCCCGTGTTTAAGTTATTTCTGCGGCATCTGTCTTTCTGAAGAGAGAGGCGGGTGCCACTTTTTCTGTCCGGAGAAATGAGAATATTGCTCTGGCGTGACTATGGAAAGGCTATTTTGATGGATTTTTGGATGGCGAGACTGTGGTTTTGCTATTTTTGGGGGTTGAGACTGTAGGAAGGCTATTTTTCAGAAGTTGAGACGACGGGAAAGCAATTTGAGCCTGCGGCAGATCGCTGCCATCATTCAAAGAAAGATCATTATAAAAGAGTAAAAAAGAGAGCGGTGCAGGTGATCCTGAACCGCTCTCTGGCTGTTATTCTGCGGCGAACTGCTTGTGCAGTTCGTCTATTTTGTTCTTGTAATAACGAATCATTCTATCCGACAGGCCAAGGCTGTCTGCGATCTCAGCAGTTGTGAAACTAACCTTGTCTTTCTTATAAACCTTAGCGCATTTAGGGTAATGCTGTTCCAGAAATGCAATGAATTCTTCCTCTTCAAGATTCTTCATGGCTTCTGCACTGGTTACATCCCCGATAGCTGCTTTCTTATTGGAGTTCTCCATGATCGCATCCAAAGAGACTGTCTCTGAAGTGATGTGGTCTTCACTTGCCATCGGGCAACCGTAGCAGCTACGGTCACGACAAACTCTAGTAGTTCCGTCTGATGCCGGAATGCGGCAGCGGCGCTTGCGCGTGTTTCTCTGAGCCTCTGCCCATTCCATTGCCATGTATATCTATAAGCCGATGAAAGGCTATAACCTGATGCAGGCTATTGCCCGTGTCAATCGCGTCTTCAAAGACAAAGAGGGTGGTTTGATCGTCGACTACGTTGGCATTGCATCGGCGCTCAAAGAGGCTATGAACGATTACACGGCACGTGACCGGAAGAACTATGGTGATACCGATGTGGCGAAGGTCGCATATCCGAAGTTCCAGGAGAAGCTGTCCGTTTGCCGTGATCTGTTCTATGGTTATGACTATTCTGACTTTATTCATGGCAGCAATCTCGCCCGCTCGAGAGCTATCAGTGGTGCGGTGAACTTCATCGTTGCTGTGGGTAAGGAAGATGACCGGGATACGTTTCTCAAGGAAGCCCTTATGCTCAAGCAGGCTCTGTCTCTCTGTTCGTCCCTTGCAGCAAAGGACGAACGGATTGAAGCTGCGTTCTTTGAATCTGTCCGTGTGCTGGTAAATCGTCTCGTGAATCAGGGGGAAGGGAAGAAGATCTCTTTGCCGGAAATGAATGCGCGAATCAATAATCTCCTGAAGGCCAGCATTCACAGCGATGGTGTAATTAACCTCTTCCAAGATGCCAACAGCGATTTCTCACTCTTTGATCCGAATTTCCTTCAGGAAATCGCAAACATGAAAGAGAAAAACCTTGCAGTGGAGCTTCTTAAAAAGCTTATCACTGAGCAGGTGGTTGTGTACAAACACACGAATGTTGTCAAATCAGAAAAATTTAGTGAGATCTTGCAGAAAGCGATGAACCAGTATCTCAATGGAATGCTTACGAATGAGCAGATAATTGAGGAAATGCTGAATCTTGCAAAGCAAATTCAGGCGGCGCAGAAAGAGGGTGAAAAACTCGGGCTTACCGCTGATGAGCTAGCCTTCTATGATGCTCTGACCAAACCGCAGGCCATCAAGGACTTCTATGAGAATGAAGAATTGATTGCTATAACAAAGGAATTGGCAGATACGCTCCGAAAGAATAGAACGATCGACTGGCAGAAACGAGATTCTGCCCGTGCTAAGATGAGAATGCTTATTAAGCGACTGCTTAAACATCATAAGTATCCGCCGGAAGGTATGGACGACGCCGTCCAGACCGTGATGACGCAGTGCGAGCTGTGGGCCGATAGCAACGACATGGGAGAACGCGTCAGTGCTTATTCAGACAGGCTGAACCAGTATGTGAATGAAACGTATGATATGGGTATGGTGGCGGAGCCAAAGGCGCAATACGGGAAGAAGGAATAAGGAGGACCGATTATGGCAGTGCCAAAATACGATGAATTGATGAAGCCATTGCTTATTGCAGTCAGCGATGGCGAGACCTACAAGATGAAGAATGTCACAGCTCTTTTGGCTGAACAGCTGAATCTGTCCTCAGATGATCTTGCTGAAATGCTTCCAAGCGGAAGACAGACAGTGTTCAAGAATAGAGTCGGATGGGCAAAAACCTATCTGAAAAAAGCCGGACTTCTCGATAGCCCGGCCCGTGCCACAATTGTTATTACGAATGCTGGAAAACAAGTCGTTGCGGATAATCCGGAGAAAATAGACTCCAAGTATCTGGAGCAATTTCCTTCCTTTGTGGATTTTGCGTCTGCGCCTGAACCGCTCGATGATTCTAACCCCGCGTCAGAAGTTCCAAAGCCATCAGACCTCACACCTGATGATCAGCTGGAGGACGCATACAAGGAAATCAATGACAGCCTTGCATCAGATCTGCTTAGTGAAGTGTTAAAAATACCGCCATATACGTTCGAAAAGTTCGTTGTTGACCTTCTGCTGAAGATGGGCTACGGAAAGGCGGACTTTGGCAGCCATGCAACTGTAGCATCAGGGGATGAGGGAATCGATGGGATCATCATGGAGGATAAGCTCGGATTTTCCCTTATCTATATGCAGGCGAAGGAGTGGGCAGTAGATAAGGTTGTGAGCCAGCCGGATATTCAGAGCATTGTAGGAGCGATAGCAGGCAAGAAAGGCGATGGACTTTTTGTTACAACTGCGAGATTTTCACAAAAGGCTAAGGATTACGCGCATACGCACCATATCATACTGATAGACGGAGAGCGTCTTGCCAATCTGATGATCGAGTATAACTTCTGTGTATCGACTCGGAAGACTTTTGAAATTAAAGCATTGGATACAGATGCACTGGCGGAATATCAGGATGATTAAACCTAATAATGTTTCCATGCTTTATGCACAGCCATACAATTTGCAATATTAATGCATAGGTGGAACATCATGGAAATTAGGAAGGAATGGTGATTGGATGCAAGAATGCACGATATGTGAGAAGAATGTCTCAAAGCTCAAAGCTTTTAAGCTTAAGGGCGGTGAATATGTATGCTTTGATTGCGTAAAAAAAGCAGGACATAATCCTATGACATGGATTAGTGTATTTACCACAAAGGAGAAGCTACTGGACGAGATTAGAAGTAATACCAGTTCAGAATCCAGAACTCAGAAAAGCAATATTGATTCCATGAAGGAGACGTTTGACAGAAGACGGTCTTCTCTTGGTCTTGGAGCCAAGGCACGAGTGTCGGATACCTTTAGACCAGATAAAAGCTTCTATAAAAGGTTTTACATTGATACGGTTCATAAGAAGTGGCAGGCTCTTGGCCCGGTTCATAATTACTCTGATCTGGTAAGTTATGAGTATCAGGAGGATGGTGGAACTGTTGTCTCCGGCGGAGTTGGGAGTGCTGTTGTCGGCGGAGCACTGTTTGGAAGCGTCGGAGCTGTTGTAGGAGCAGCAACTGGCAAGAAAAAATTAGCGGATTTTGTGAACAGCATGAAAATTAGGCTGACAGTGAAGGATATGAATAATCCAACGGAATATATCGATATGAATCCTGTCAGAATAAGAATGAAGCGGAGCTCCGGACAGTACAGAAAGAATCTTGAAGAAACACAGGAAATCTTGTCATGTCTTGAACTAATCATTCGAGAGAATCAAAAATCGTTAAGTGCATCGGAAAACTCAAAGCCAGCAGATGCGGCAGATGAGATCCTCAAATATAAAAAACTTCTTGATGCTGGGGCTATCACTCAGGAAGAATATGAAGCCAAGAAAAAGCAGTTACTGAATTTGTGATTCTTCAGCTAGTACAAGATAACTGGTTGGATCAGTGATAAAGCATGCTTTGGTTCAGAATAACATGGAATAAGAAAAGGCGACCATCAACTGGCCGCCTTCTTTCAGTCCTTCTGATAAAACATGCATTTATACCCGTCTGCCCGCAGCAGCAGGCCCGGCATCCAATCGGGTGTCTGCCCCATGATATCGCAGATTTCCTGCACATTTGCATCCTTCGGAACTTCGATGATGAGTTCATCATGGACGTGCCCGACAATGAAGCGATCCCGGAGATTCTTCATGGCGAAGCATAGGATATCCCGGGCTACACCCTGCACGATGTTCTCCACGAACTTCGGGCCGTACGATTCGAGTCGTTCCCATTTCTTCGTGTCGCTCACGCCCTCGTAGGTGATGCACTCGCCGCCGAAACGGTTCATGCCGACCTTCGGCTTCACATACGCAAGACTCCTGCCGGAAGGCAATGTGATGAACAGCATGCCCGCCTGCCAGAAGAAGGCGAGCCTGCCGAGCCGGGTGGTTTTGTGGTTCTTCACGGCAGCCATGACGGCCTTGTCGACGTCCCACCAGAACTTCACGATCTGCTGGTTCGCGTCACGCCATGAGGAGACGATGTCCGGAAGCTCATCCTCAGACAGGCCCATTTCGAGTGCGCCCATCGCCTTCAAAGCGCCGGTCGAGCCGCCGTAGCCGCACGCCAGTTCCGCGATCTTGCCCTTGGCGCGAAGCTCGCCGTTTACGCCGTGCTTGACGACCGGCTTGTGGAACATGCGGCTTGCCGTCGAGCAGTAGATGTCCTCGCCGTTCGCGAACGCATCGGACTTCCATTTCTCGCCTGCGTACCATGCGATGACGCGTGCCTCGATGGCGGAGAAGTCCGCCACGTAGAACCGGCAGCCGTCCTTCGGAATGAAGGCAGTGCGGATAAGCTGGCTGAGTGTGTCCGGGACATCCTCGTAGATCATCTTCACAGCCTCATAGTCGCCGGACTTCACAAGCGCCCTCGCAGCATCCAGGTCAGGCAGATGGTTCTGCGGCAGATTCTGAAGCTGGATGAGCCGTCCGGCCCAGCGGCCTGTGCGATTCGCGCCGTAGAACATGAACATGCCGCGAGCACGGCTATCGGAACATACGGCGCGCTGCATGGTCTGGTATTTCTTCACGCTGGATTTCGCAAGCTGCTGCCGGAGCTCCAGCACTTCAGTGAGTTCAGGTGGCGCGGTTTTGAGCAGGGCTGTCACTGCTTTTTTGCCGAGGCTGTCGACCTCCATGCCGTTGTCGGAGAGCCACTGATTCATCTGCTGGACGCTGTTCGGATTCTCCAGATTCGTAATCGCCTGCATCTTCTTTGTCAGCTCGCTGCGGAAGCGGGTGTCCATGTCGATGGCCTTCTCCACGAGATCCATGTCGATGCGCACGCCTCGGTCGTTGATCTCCTGGTCGATGTGGTACTCGTCCCACACGAAGTCCGGCACCGGGAAGCTCCGCAGTTTCCTTTGGATCATCATCTCGACCTCGACGTCGCGCTGGTTGTACTTTTTGAATGTCGCCCATTTGCCGGGATCATCCGATGGCAGGTTCCGAGTGCGTCCGCCGTTCGCCTTGGTGGGTGCGCAGGGGACGGAGAAGTATTTGATGAGGGCCTTGCCTTCATCCATCTTCTGGTCGGCAAGCTGCAGGACTGCACCGACGCCTTTCAAGCTGAGCGGGAGTCCCATTGTCGCCGCCCAGACCATCGAGCAGCGCCAGCCCTCCGGATTCAGGAACCGGGCAGACTTCAATGACAGCGGATGATTGTCATGGAATGGGTCAAGGCCCGGCCCATGTCCCGCAGGTAGCGTGACAGGCAGACGCGTTCGAAGTTTGCGTTAAATGCCCATTTGAGAACCGTGTCATCGGTCAGCGCGTCGAGGATGTCCTCCGGGATCTTTTCACCGCAGGCAAGGTCGACGACTTTCACCGGACCTCCGTCCACGCTGTAGCCGAACAGGAGAATCTCAAAGGCAGGCGAACTGCAATAGCGATAAACGCCGCATTTGCCAAGATCGACGTCGCTGAACGTCTCGATATCTATGCTGATTGTCTTCACAATTTTCACCTCAATTCACGAATAAGGCGGCAGGGAGATTAGTCCCTGCCGCCCGCCAACAGCTTTATGTTCTGTGGATTAGCTGCGATGCGCTTCGGGTTCCTTCATGCGGCGCTCGTGGTACTCTTTGTCGCGCTCCTCCTGATGGAGCCTGAGTTCCTTGTCCTCCCGGTAGGAGCGGGCGCTCGTGACCGAGATGATGATCAGGAGCGCGATGCCGCTGAGGCCGAGCAGGTCGTAGATGATGCAGAGAATCATGTTCATGATGGCTTCCATTGGCTCGCCTCCTTAGTTCAGGAAATCGTCGTCGTTGTCGGTTGTGAAATCCGCGAAGTCGGATTCTGCGCTGGCCTTGCTGCCGAGCGGCTCGCCATCACGGATCTTCTGCAGGTTGTTCAGGCCGCAGGCGATGCCGCGGTTCCCGGAGGAGTTGAATGCGTAGAACGTGATGCTGGCTCTGCCGTACACGCCGGAGTACACCTCGCTGCGGGAAAGAATCGGATTCAGGTCCGCGTCCACGATGCCCGGAGCGGTCGTTGCGTTCGCATTCACGAAGTAGGAGCCGCGGTAGGCCTCGTCATCCGGACGCTCCGCGTCGCCGTCACGAAGCGGCGTCTTGATCGCGGACAGCGCGGGAACGGACTTGCTGTTGCCCTTGAGCTTGGCTTCGCCCTCCTTATAGGCAGCCTCGATGGCGGCCTTGACCTTGGCGACCGTCACGGTGTCGGACTTCGGAATGATGAGGCTTACGCTGTATTTCGGCGTTCCGCCGTTGATGGACTTCGGCTCCCAGACGTTCGCGTAGGACCAGCGGGTGTTCGGGCCAGTGATAACCTTCATCGGATTGTGCATAGTTGTCTTACTCATGATTTTTGACCTCCTTGAAGTCGTTTTTTGCTGTATTCATCGCCGGACGCTTGTCGGAGTCCGGGACGAGTGTTGGTTTGCCCTGCGGCTTCTCGATGAAGCCTGACAGGAGTTCATTGAACCGGTTCTTTCCGAGGAGCTTCTGCATGGCAGTAATGCCGAGCAGCTTCTTCTCATACGGGTCGAATCCGGCGTCTTCGACCGTCTTGGCGACGGCGGTTTCGTTGGTGTACTTGCGGACGGATCTGCCTTCGACGAGCTTGAAGCCATGCCATTCCTTGCCGGACAATGCCTGCTGGAGCGCGTACTCCTTGATGTCGGACGCCCATGAGATTAGCTCGTCCACTTGGGAGAGGATGACCTCGATCTCCGCGTCGGAGAGCTCCGGCGGCAGCTTGAACTCGTGCTGCGCGAGCTTCAGGTTCTCCTCGGCCCGCTTCCGGCAGATGGTCTTCGCCTTGCAGAACCGGCACCACGGGCCGCAGGAGAGTTCTCCCTTGCCGTCCCACGCCAGCTCCGCTGTAGGCTTCAGAACCTCGTCCGCCCATGCGAGCAGGTCCTTCTTGCTGATCTGCCATTCGCTGACGTTCTGCCGTCTCGGCTGGTAGATCGTCATGCTGACGGTGTCGATGTCGTAGATGTCATCGAACAGTTTCAAGGCACCCAGCGAGTAGCATTTGAGCTGCGGATTGTCCTCCGCCGACACGGCGATGCCGGTGCCGTACTTCAGATCGATGATCCGGAGCGTGCCATCCGCGATGATCAGCGCATCGGATGTGCCGAAGCCCTGTCTCACCCAGCGGGAGTAGTCCACGCGCTGCTCAACCAGAACAACCGGATCAGAGCAGACCTCTTTTGCGGCCTCGACCTTTTCCAGTACGTAGCTGACATAGCCGTCTGTTGCTTCCTCCATCTCCTCGTTGTAGAAGGCAAGGGCCTCGGTCGGGTCCTGTGCCGGGTAGCCGAGCGCCTTGCGGAGCTTGTATTCGGCGAGCGCGTGAGCGCAGGTGCCTTCCAGTGCGTAGTCGCTTTCCTTGTCCTCGAATCCCTCGCTAAGCCTGACTGACGGCGGGCAGTGAATCCACCGGTTGGAGCTTGACGCGGAGAGGACCGCATGCTGTCTTTCAGAATTCATTGAGTCCCTCCACATCGAAGAGCAGGGCCTCGTAGTCCTTCGGATCGACAGCCGACAGCTTGCTCGCACCGTACTTGAGGAGCAGCTCGCGGATCTGCGTCGTATAGCCTGCGCGCGACCGTTCGGCGAGAACCTTCCTCACATCCTCCAGCTTCAGCTCCTTCTTCGGCTCAGGCTCGGCCTGCGTCTCTTCAGGCTGCGGAGCGGGTTCCTCGTCGTTGCCGGAGAACTGCTGGTAGAGCCAGTCGGCCGCGCTGTTAATAGCAGCGGCGGCATCGCGCAGTTCCTTGATGGTCTGATCCATTTCTGCCATTTTTGACATTTCCTTTTCCTCCTTCCTCGGATTGACCTGCGGCAAGGACAGACAGGTTCCTTGCCAGTCTTGCGGATACATGGCTTATCGCGTAAAGAACTGCGATGGTCTCTGCGTCCGCCGGACTTCTGTTGCGTGTCGTATTCATCGCTTTACCTCCAATCCGGAGCATCTTGTTTTCGTGCTCCTTACACTTCCCACTGGAGGCGAGGCAGGCGTTTTGACGAAGGGATAAAAAGAAATTTTGAAAAAAGCTCCGGCCACCACGATGGCCAGCCGGAGCCGCATGATTAGAACCAGTCGGGGAACTCCTGAGACAGCTTCCCCTCGGCCTTCTTCAGGCGGGACAGGAATGTCGTGCGCTTGATACCGATGATGTCGGCGATGGCCTCGTCGGAGAGGCCTTCCTCCCTGAGCTCGCCGATACGCTTGGCCTCCGGCGTGAGCTCCTGCAGACGCGCGAACAGCTGATCCAGCTCCGCTTTCTCGGCCAGCACCTCTTCAATAAGAGGAGCGCCGTCCGGAACGTAGTCGGCGAGCGTTCCTTCGCCGTCCGGCAGCGGATCGTCAAGAGAGACGGTCGTGCTGTTGTGGAATTCGCAGTCGAGGCAGTTGCCGTCGCACAACCACCACTTGCTGCGCGGGCAGAAGCACTCGCCGCGATACTGCATCCTTTTGCGAAGAGCGGTGCGCCAGCGGTCGTACTCCCGATACTGGTCCTCCGGGATCTCGTACCACTGCTTGGTGGTCTTGTCGTAGATACGTTTACTCTGATTGTCATTGGTTTTCATGTGCGATACCTCCGTTCGCTTCTCCCGAACCGGAGGCCGCACAAAAAAGGAGCGTGACAGGCCAGACGGAACGGGAATCAACTCGTTTCGTTCGGCCAGCCACGCTTGTAGACTGGTTTCTTATTCATTTGTGACCGCTACAACCGCTCGAGCCACCTCTGTGCACCGGGGTGAACGGCTATGGCGGTGAACCTTTTAACGCCTTGCTCAGGGCAAATCCGAACCTCCTAACATATGGAGCTTTGTGGGCTGTTTTGTAGCCTTTTTTCGATATGTTTCATAGGAGATTCTCAGTTGTCGTTAATCATCAGCTCCAGATCGCCGAACACTTCCTCGTAATAGGAAGGGCAGAGATCGTCGAAGCAGGTCGCGTCGTAGCGCTGAAACACGCCATCGACAGCTGCCTCTCCGTAGATGGAGCAGACCTGGTCAGCATCGTTCTCGATATTGATGCGCCACGTTTCTCTATCGTCGTGAGTCACTGTCTCACCTCCATTTGTTTGCCTGTATTTGTCGATTTATGTATGTTTGACGCTTCTGAAATCTGATACTGTTGATTTGTTTATAAAGAACTCGTATAATTAATTCCAGAGGTCTGTCTTTTGTTGTCTTCAGGGCCCTTCCGATCAACTGACCTTATTGTCGGGGATGCGTTAGGTACCAGGGAACAGAAAAAACGGCACGAATCAGGTACCGCAGGTACAGAATCAGGTACCGGACGGGTACCAGGGAGGTGAGCACCATCAAGAGCAACAAGTTTCTCAAGAATCTGTACAGGTATCTGGATAACCAGAGGAATCAAGGAATCTACGTCATACAGATCTTCAATGCAGCGGGAAGCCGCTACTTCGAGATGCCTCGCTCATACGCAAAACGGAAGAATGATGCGCTTGAAGCTGAGAGGCAGTATGTGAAGAACCGATCGTTGACAGCAGAAATAAAGAGCAGCTTCCCGAATCCGATTAACCTGGATGGGCTTGCTGCATTCATTGACAGGAACCTGCCCAACAACAAGCTCGCAGCCTGCATGGCGGAGTTCGGAATTCCTTCTGGAGCGGAACAGGACAAGACCAACTTCGCTCACGCTCTCGCAGCACAGTTCAGTCTGTTCGTGACGACTCCCGCTGACGACATTGATAACGCAGTTTGGGAGATGTATCAGACGCTTCTGTTAGGGCAGCCGATATCTGTAGATGACATAAGTGGCCCTCGGTATGCTGGCGATGATGTTCTGGTTGAATTTGGCGGCAGGAGTCATGAAGCAGACTGCTATGAGATCATTCACAACGAATGGAAATTACAGAACCGTGGAACATGTGAATGGCATGACCGGAAGCTGGTTCTGGTGAATCAGACAGAAATACATCCTCGGCCCATAAAAACAGTTATTCCGGTACCGGATACAAGACCGGGAGAGTTTACAAAAATAGCCACAGACATAGATGCTCGTGGCTTCGAGGGAAACTTCGACTGCAAGTGGGAAATTCAGGATGCTGATGGAGAGGACTGCTTTCCGAATAAGCGGTGGGATTTCAATATAAGGATTCAGGTGACGTTCCATACGTCAGATGAAGGAGACACGCATGGATAAGAATATAGAAAAATGGTCAACGATGAAGGAAGTGCAGGAATACCTCGGGGTAGGCCGCGAAAGCATTGTGCAATGGATCAACAAGCGCAACATGCCTGCATACAAAGTCGGGCGACTTTGGAAATTCAAACTGAGCGAAGTCGATGACTGGATTCGCTCCGGCGGTGCTGCCGAAGAAAACAGCGAAAAGGAAAACAGGGAAAACTAATCGGTGAAGTTCAGACTATTGGCCAGCCGGTAATTCATAATAAATGAAAAAGGCCGCTGCGAAGAAACAGCGGTACGAAGGAGAAAATCAATGGACAAGCAGGAGTACAACTCGATAGTCAGTTTTATATGGGGAATCGCAGACGACTGCCTGCGGGACGTGTACGTGCGTGGCAAGTACCGGGACGTAATTCTGCCTATGACGGTCATCCGTCGTCTCGATGCCATGCTGGAAGAAACCAAGGAAAACGTGCTCATCATGAAAAAGCAGCTGGATGCGGCTCATATCGACAACCAATGGCCGGCACTGTGCAATGCAGCTGGCCAGGCTTTTTGTAATGCTTCGCCTTTTCTGTTGAAGGACCTGACCAGCCGGGGAAAGAAACAAACCTTAGAAGCAGACTTCAAGGCCTATCTCGACGGTTTTTCACCGAATGTCCAGGAAATCCTCGACAAGTTTAAGTTTCGTGATCAGATTAAGACTATGGTCGATGCCGATATCCTGGGAGCGGTCATTGAAAAATTTACCTCATCCGATATCAATTTGAGCCCTAAGCCGGTATATAAAGATAAAGAAAAAAAATTCTAAAGCTTCCAGGTCTGGACAATCATGGCATGGGGACTATTTTCGAGGAACTCATCCGCCGTTTCAACGAAGAAAACAACGAAGAAGCCGGGGAACACTGGACGCCCCGCGATGTCGTCGAACTCATGGCCGATTTAGCTTTCTACCCCGTAGAAGACCAGATTAAAGATGCTACATATTCCTGCTATGATGGAGCCTGCGGGACTGGCGGGATGCTCACAGTGGCCCAGGCGCGGCTCCTGAAACTGGCAGCCAAACAGCGTAAAAAAGTTTCTATTCACCTGTTCGGTCAGGAAATCAATCCGGAAACCTATGCCATCTGCAAGGCTGATATGCTGCTGAAAGGGGATGGTGAGGAAGCGGAACACATTGCCTATGGCTCGACCCTGTCGCTGGACGGCAATCCATCGCGCCAGTTCGACTTCATGCTCTCCAATCCGCCCTACGGGAAAAGCTGGAAAATGGATGCCGACAAACTGGGCGGCAAGAGTGAGATTCTCGACACCAGATTCAACGCATACCTTGCAGACGGCGAAGAGCTCAAGATGATCCCGCGCACGAGCGACGGTCAGCTCCTCTTCCTTCTGAACAACGTGTCAAAGATGAAAACCGACACGGAACTCGGAAGCAGGATTATAGAAGTACATAACGGATCATCCTTGTTCACCGGTGACGCCGGAAGCGGTGAGAGCAATGCCCGCCGATACCTGATTGAGCGTGACCTTGTAGAGGCAATCATCGCCCTGCCGGACAACATGTTCTACATTATTGGTAATTTAAGAATTGTACAAAGTATAGACAAAACTTATTATAAAGTTGCTTGATTTTTTTAGACATTAGCCAGATTGATTTATAAGTAGTAATTGAAATGTTCTGGCTTTTTTTATGGTTAAAAATGCATAAATAATATTGAAACGTGTAGCTAATACAATAATAATATGGTAGAATAAAGAAAATAATTATAATTGTAGAAAAGGATTTTTCATGGAAAAATTAATTGACATAGAATCTTATCCCATTCAAGACACGCTAAATTTATTGCTTCAGGATAAAACCACGAAGAAAAATATCATATGGGCCACCGATGCCTATGCGGAAAATGGCGACGGCTACTTGGACAGGCAGGAAATCAGTGCCGTAAAGCTCATGAATTATCCGAAGCTCATTAAGCCACGCATAGAAAAGACGCAGGAGGACCAGCAGGACAGGACGCGGAAGAAAGCGGAAGTTTTCACGCCTGCCTGGCTCTGCAATCGCATGAATAACTACTGCGATGAAAGCTGGTTTGGAAGGAAGAATGTTTTTAACATTGAAAACAGTGACCACACCTGGGACGTAGTGCAGGAAAAAGTAGAAATGCCCGAAGGCAGGGCATGGAAGCAGTATGTGGACTCAAGGCGTCTGGAAATCACCTGCGGGGAAGGTCCCTTCCTTGTATCCCGCTATGATGCGGCCACGGGGCAGTTCATAGAGCCGCCGAAGCGGCGAATTGGCATTCTGGACAGGAAACTCCGTATTGTGAATGAAAATACGGAAAGCTATGAGGACTGGCTGAAATGGACTATTCGGGCTTTTGAAGCCACCTATGGCTTTGAATATCAGGGGGACAGCCTTCTCATTGCCCGTATCAATCTTTTACTGACTTTTGTTGATTACAATGAGGACCAGTGGAAGAAAGAGCCGGATATCAAACTGTTAAAAAAGATTGCCAATAAAATTGCCTGGAACATCTGGCAGATGGACGGATTCAAAGATACGGTACCTCTTGGCATGCCGCCCGGAGAGTTCTTTGAACCCAACTTGTTTGAAACCGATACAGTCGAAATAAGAACAGAAGAAGCATCTTTCTGTAAAATACAGGATTGGAGAAAAGAAAGACCGGTTGAATATTACCGGTTAAAAGAAGAGTATTGTGCAGGGAGTAGTCGTTATATAAAAAGGAGATTCAGAATGGGAAATAAAAGACTTTTTGATTACCAAATCGGAAATCCTCCTTATCAGCAGTCTGATGGTGGTGCAGGGGCGAGTGCAAAGCCTGTTTATAATATTTTTCTGGAAGAAGTCAAAAAATTGAATCCAGAATATATGTGCTTTGTCATTCCGGCCAAATGGTATTCCGGTGGGAAAGGTCTTGACCAGTTTAGAGAAGATATGCTGACGGACAATCATATTTCTGTGCTGGAAGATTATACCAATTCTGGAGATGTATTCAATAATGTCGATATTGCGGGGGGGGGTATGCGTTTTCCTTCGTAATGCCAACTACACCGGTCAATGCTATTACACGAATCATTTTAATGGCGTGACTACTTCAGCTCTTCGGGATTTAAATGAATTTGATGCATTTATCCGTTATCCGATTGCTGTCGAAATTGTAAAAAAAGTGAAATCTTTGCATGAGCCAACGCTTGACCAAATGGTAAGTGCCAGAAAGCCTTTTGGATTGACTACTGCGGTAAAACCTACTGAGTCTGGTGATATTACACTGCGTTGTAGAGGCGGCAAGGGCCCTTTTGAAAGGAGTAAAATACTTGCTGGTAGAGATATCATTGACAAATGGAAAATAATTATATCTTACTTAACGGCGGAGCATGCAGGACAGCCGGATAAGAATGGACAGTTTCGTGTACTTTCTACCATGGAAGAATTGGGGCCTGGAGAAGTATGCACTGAAACTTATCTTGTGGCTGGAGCTTTTGATACCAAAGAGGAAGCAGATAACTATATGGATTACCTGACAACAAAGTTTGTCCGCTTCCTATTACAGCAGATTGCAATTACTCAGCATATCAGCCGTTCTACTTTCAGATATATACCGGTACAGGATTTCAAAGAGGGTTGGACAGATAAGAAGTTGTATGCCAAGTATGGCCTCACTTCCGAAGAAGTCGATTTTATTGAAAAAATGATTAAGGAGATGAAATAATATGCTGTCTCCTCAAATCAATTCTTTCAAAAAGGTAGTTCCTATTATTTACTGCTATACCACGCCCGGTGTGACTTACCATGATGGTTGGTGCAAAATCGGGGAGTCGGAGCAGGATTCCACGTCCCGGGTGAAGCAGCAGACCCAGACGGCCAATATCCATGTGAAGCTGGAATGGACAAAGAATGCGGTATATGAAGTGACAGGGGATGCTTTCCACGACACCGATTTCCACCAGTACCTGGCGTCCTGCGGCATCGAACGGATGAAGCCGCTGCCCGGGGATACGAGAAAGCCGGAGTGGTTCCATATTTCTCTTGCGCGGGCGAAAAGGCTGCTGGAAGATTTCTGGGAGAACCAGGGGGTAAAACCGTCCCTGGCTCATGTGGTGCCCTACAGCCTTAGGCGGGAACAACGGGAAGCGGTGGAAAAGGCAAGAAATTATTTTCTGCACCATGAAGGGGGCAGTTTTCTTTTTAACTGCAAGCCCCGCTTTGGCAAGACACTGACAGTATATGATTTATGCAAATCCATGGGATTTGTCAATATACTGGTGGTGACGAACCGTCCCGCCATTGCGGATTCCTGGTTTGAAGATTACTGCAAGTTCCTGGGAAAAGAGTCAGGCTACCGGTTTGTTTCTGAGGTCAGTGTACTGAAGAAAAAGCCGGGAGTACTTACCAGAGATGAATACTATCACTCTATTGATGATAATACGAAATGCATCGAATTTGTTTCTCTGCAGGACCTGAAAGGAGCCAAGGCCTTTGGCGGCCCCTATGACAAGCTGCAGGAAGCGGCAGATATTTCCTGGGATATCCTAGTAATTGATGAAGCCCATGAAGGGGTGGATACCTATAAGACCGATGTGGCTTTCGAGCATATCCACCGGAAGTATACGCTCCATCTGTCCGGTACGCCCTTCAAGGCCCTGGCCCAGGGCGAGTTTTCCGATGATGCCATTTATAACTGGACCTATGCCGATGAGCAGAAAGCCAAAGCGGAATGGAAGTCTGATGACGGCAGTGAAAACCCCTATGCCAATCTGCCAAGACTGAATATGTATACCTACCAGATGTCTGAAATGCTGACTGAAGAAGTGAGCAAGGGTGTGGAAATCGACGGGGAGACGACAGAGTATGCCTTCGACCTCAACGAATTTTTTGCCACCAATGAACAGGGCCGTTTCATCCATGATGAGGCAGTGGACCAATTTCTGAATTCTCTTGTGACAGGGAAAAAGTATCCGTTCTCCACACCGGATCTTCGCGGAGAGCTGCGTCATACTTTGTGGCTTCTGAACCGCGTCTCTTCTGCCAAAGCATTGCAGAGAAAACTGGAAAAACATCCCGTCTTCGGCAACGGAAGCTATGAAATCATCCTTGCGGCAGGAGATGGCCGTTCGGAGGAGGACAATGAACGGATAACAGAGAGCGCATTGGAGCGGGTAAAAGATGCCATTGCCCATCATGATAAGACCATTACCCTTTCTGTAGGACAGCTGACTACCGGCGTTACCATCCCTGAGTGGACGGCGGTGCTTATGCTTTCCAGTATCAAGAGTGAAGCTCTCTATATGCAGGCCGCTTTCCGTGCCCAGAATCCATGCCGCATCAGCAACGGCCATGAATGGTTCCGTAAGCAGAATGCTTATATCTTCGATTTCGACCCGGCCCGCACGCTCATTGCCTTTGACAAAATTGCCAATGACCTCTATGAAGGAACGGCAGGCGGTCATGGGGATGTGGAAACTAGGAAAAAGAATATCAGGGAACTGCTCAATTTCTTCCCAGTCATCGGTGAAGATGAGAATGGGGAAATGATTGCACTGGATGCGGCCAAGGTGCTGTCTATTCCAAGAAAAATCAAATCCCAGGAAGTGGTACGGCGGGGGTTTATGTCCAATTTCCTTTTCCAGAACGTAAGCAATATCTTCCATGCGCCCCAGCAGATTATCGATATCATCAACAGTTTGGAGACTTTTAAAGAACCAAAGCCCATTCCCAATCTGGATGAAAATACAGGGGATCAGCTGGATATTGACGAAGACGGCAACGTGTCTATCCCCCAGGAGAATATCATTGGTAAGTCTACTGATTTATTTGGTGACAAGATTTTCAAAGAAGCAGAAAGCAGCATTATGGATGCGGTCCAGGCGGCAGATGCCGATGTAATTGCCCATGCTGACAGTCCTGAAAGTCATGAAGCAAAAGAAATAACCGACAAATTCAAAGATATCGCCCATAAAGTAACCACAAGAATTCTTGACAAGGCAAAGGAAAACTATCAGAACGATTTCACCAGAAGCAGCCGTAACAAGCTGGAAAGAACCATCAATATCACCGCTGACACGGTGATTAATAAGGCGGCGGATAATCTGCGCATTGAAACAAATCGGGCAAAGGATAAACTGGACAAGGATCTGAAAGGTGCGAAAACCGAGAAAGACGAACAGCGGATTCATAAGGACTATGAGAAAAAAGTAGAGGTCCTGAATAAGCAGTTCAAGGAAGATATCCGAGGCGGTCTTAAAGAGGCAGTACGCAATGCAGGTCATAAAGTAGTGGAGCAGATTGAAACGGACAAGCGTGAAAAGAATAAAAAATCCTTTGAAGATAATATGAAGGATAAACTGAGAGGCTTTTCTCGTACCATTCCTGCTTTCCTCATGGCCTTTGGCGATGAAAATACCACTCTGGCCAACTTCGATACCATGGTACCAGATGCTGTTTTTCAGGATGTCACAAGGAATATCAATGATGGCAAATGTATTACATTGGATGATTTCCGTAAACTCAGAGATGGCATGGACTATGTGGATAAAGAGACCGGAGAAAAGAAGCATTATGAAGGGCATCTTTTCGATGAAGTGGTTTTCAATGATTCCGTAAAGGAATTCATGAACAAGAAAAAGCAGCTGGCCAACTACTTCGATGAGAAAAACACGGAAGATATTTTCAACTATATTCCGCCTCAGCAGACAAACCAGATTTTCACGCCGAAAAAAGTGGTGAAGCACATGGTGGACCTGCTGGAAAAAGAAAATCCCGGCTGCTTTGACGATGACGCAAAAACCTTCGCTGACCTTTACATGAAATCCGGCATGTTTATCACGGAAATCGTGAAACGGCTCTATAATAGTCCTCGCATGAAACAGCTTTATCCGGATAAGGAAAAACGGTTGAACCACATCTTTGCCAAACAGGTCTACGGACTGGCACCTACGGAAATCATTTACCGCATCTGCAAGAACTACATCCTTGGCTTCAGTGATACAATTTCCATCAAGGAACATCACATCCGCCTCTGCGACTCCCTGGTCTATGCACAAAAGGGGACACTTGATATGAAACTGGAAGAAATGTTCCCGAAACTGAAGGGGGAATAAAAATGCCTAGATCCAAAAAGGATGCTAAAGTTCTCAATATAAAATTAGCAACGCCGATATATATTAAACTTCAAAAATTTTGTGATGAGTCTGGAATAAGCAAAACAACAGCTACTGAAAAAATACTAGGAAGATTCTTCGAAGAATACTTTAAAAAGCCAGAATCGGAACGAAAAATATTTTGATAAAAATAGCCCATTCCCGCAGATTTAATTTCTTAAAATTATTTAGGGGCGGATTGTTTTTCAAATAAAGTTAAATCATTTTCGGGGTCCTTACCAAAACGTTTGGTGAATTCAAATCCATTATCTGTCTGTATTTTATGGATAGGAAAGGGGAAATAATGAACCAGCTGCTGGAGGAAACGCATGGAAGAAAAAGTGCTCTGTTCCTCAAAAGCCGCTAAATATCGAAGCCTTGTGCATTCATCAATGGCCGTATATTGATAAAATTTCTTCCCTTCCTCATGAGCCTGTCCGACAATGCAGACAGAAGGAACTACCTTGACGTCAATCTGAACCTTTTGCCCTGGATAGAGGGCCTCTTCATAAGGTTTGGGAACATATTTAGGATTAGGAAGCTTAGCAGGCGCCAGGTGAATCCGTTGTAAGAAACGGTATAAACCGGAGATGGAACGTGTGTATCCATGCTTGCAGAGCTTGATCCAGAAAACGACAAGACCGTCATGAGGATGGCGCCGCCGCATGCGTTTGATGAGAGATGCTTCCTGTTCTGTGTGTTGATTAGGATGGGAATGAGGTCTGCGGGATAGAGGAAGAAGAGATTCGGGAGAGCCATCATAACGCCAACGGAGACGATAGATAAATTGACGATTTACATGATATTTTCTGGCAGCTTTGGAAACGCCGAAACGTTTTGCATAGGAAAGAAGAGATAGACGGTAATGAGTGTCCTGTGATATGCTGTTCATGAAGAAGACTCCTTTTGATGGCTTTTTTGTGATGAATTAAGCATAACACAAAAGTGGGTCTTCTTTTTTGTTCATTGCACGGGTGTAACATATGTATGGTAATCCTACACATTTTTGACCGCTTATTCCGCATCAGGATAGAGCACTGTACAGATGTGCGGTTTTCCCCATATTCCTTCTTCACTGAGCGTGGTTTCAATGATTTCCACCGGACATCCGTCAAGGAGAATCATGGCCGCCCGATAGCCGGGGAAGGGCTCATACAGCGGCATGATCACCTGTTTTCCTTCCAGATATCCTTTTATGTCATCTGTCACGGCAGGAGAGACGAGGCGGGCGTAAGGTAGAAGATGATCGGGCAGTACCGGGCTTTGTGCGGCGGGGTGTGCCCGATTTTTTGTGCCCTACTACGGGTTAACTACTGAAACGGGGAGGTAAAAGAGGCGGTGTGGTTATTTCAAAGTCGGAGATGCTGTCTTCATGAGGATCAGAAGTCAAGCCTGGACGCGCAGATGGATTATTACCGAAAGATGATCGACGCGAACGAGGACTAGGAATACGCCGGCACGTTCGCCGACAGAGGAATCTCCGGCACGAGCGTGAAGCGCCGGGAACAGTTCCTGAAGATGATGGAAGCCTGCGAGAACGGAGCCATCGATCTGATCCTGACCAAGAGCATTTCAAGGTTTGCCAGGAACACGGTCGATTCCGTTCAGATGCTCCGGAGATTGAAAGAACTGAATGTCGAGGTATTTTTCCAGAAAGAGAACATCTGGACGAGCCGGTCTGAAGGAGAATTCCTTATCACATTGCTCTCATCACTTGCACAGGAGGAGAGCCGCAGTGTTTCCCAGAACACGACGTGGGGCATCCGGAAGAAGTTTTCGGAAGGGCGTTATTCCGTCGGGTATTCACGCTTCCTCGGCTACGACAAGAACATGAAGGTGAATCCGGAGGAAGCGGATGTTGTCCGCCAGTTCTACAGGCTGTATCTGGAAGGATTCTCATCCAGCGCCATCAGCCCCATCCTTGAGGAACAGGGCATTCCGGCTCCGGCAGGCGGAGAGCGGTGGAGCGACAGCACGATCCTCAGTATTCTCGGAAACATCAAGTACAAGGGCGATGCCCTTCTGCAGCAGAATTACACTTCCGATTTCATCACCAAGACGGTCAAAAAGAACACAGGAGAACTGAACCAGTACTACATCACTGCCGGTCACGAAGCAATCATCGACCGGCAGCTTTTTGATTATGTGCAGGAAGAACTGAGAAGACGCGCCGAGAAGCAAGAGGAGGGCGGATGCTCTTACCTGCATTTCTATTCGGAGAAGATTGTCTGCGGCACCTGCGGCAAGACCTACCGGCCGCGGATGTGGCACCCGAACACGGCGAATGATCCCGTATGGGCCTGCGCGAACCGGAATGTGAAGAGCATCCGCTGCCAGAACCCGCACCTCTATGAGAAGGGACTCAATGAACTGCTGCGGATGGCCATGCAGATCGTCCTGAAGCAGCGGCCGGAGATTGCTGCGGCGATGGAAGAAGCAGTGAGCGGAGCCGTTGCGGATGAAGAGCGGAGAGCAAAGGCTGACAACTCCGGTCTACGGGCCACAGAGAGGCTGGATGAAACCGCCAAGGTAGATCGCTGAAGGCGAGCCGGAGGAGCCTGAAACAGAGGCTAGAGAACACCAGAATCACGACAGAAACGATGCCTGGGACGGCAAGTATTGCAGGTGGTGCGGCAGGCCGGTCACCAGCACGCCGGGAAGACGGAAGAAGATGTACTGCGGCGACGAATGCCGGAAGAAATGGTGGTTGAAGCACAGGGTAGAGCTGAAAGGGAAAATCGTACAGACAAAGGCCTGCATCTGCTGCGGAAAGGAATTCAGGGCTTTCAGTTCCAAGCACCAGAAGTATTGCAGCCAGGAATGCTATCGGAAGATGAGGTGGGGAGAAGGGTAGACATGAGTCTATTTTTGGCAAATTTTAGAAATAAGGTGAAAAAATCGCAAGTATACACAGCAGATTTCACAGAAAGAATTGACAATGTTCGACATTTAGAGTAAAATGTTTTCATAGTTCTGTACGTTAATTAGTATCATCCTGATTATGGGGCAAGCACGTATGAATGAATATATGACAATTAAAGAGACCTCACTGAAGTGGGGCATTGGCGAACGCCGGATCAATACTCTTTGTCAGGAAGGACGGATCCCAGGAGCACAAAAATTCGGGAAATCCTGGGCAATTCCGAGCAGTGCGGAAAAGCCAAAGGATGAACGGGTAAAATCCGGTAAGTACATAAAGGCAAAGTGAGCTCAGGAGGAAGTGCTGCTATGAAAACCATTTCGGAGATTTTGAAGCCCAGAGAATCTGTTTTTTCTGACACTGTGCGTGATGACGTTTTGAATCTGTCTGATTTTGCGGATGGAAAGGTTGATGCGGACAAATTCTTCTCGGAAAACTTTGAAACACAAGGTATGAAAATGCTGTTCGACACGGCATTCAAGAGATTCCGCGGACAGTCGGACACAGGCGTTATCAAGCTGACGCAGGCTATGGGCGGTGGTAAAACGCATAGCATGTTGGCACTCGCGCTGCTTGCTGATAATGAATACCTGCGCGGAAAAATTCTAGGAGATTCTTACAAAGGGATCGGAAAGATCAAGGTTGTTACATTCTCAGGAAGAGAGAACGCGGAATTCGGAATCTGGGGAAGTATAGCAGAACAGCTTGGCAAGAAGGAACAGTTCAGCAAGTATTATCAGCCGCTGCAGGCTCCCGGTGAGAGGGCGTGGATTCAACTGCTTCAGGAAGACAAGATTCTTATCCTTCTGGACGAGCTTCCTCCATATCTTGAGAATGCAAAATCTATCCCTGTCGGAAACTCAGATCTGAGTCGTGTGACAATTGCGGCTCTGGCGAACCTGTTCTCGGCGCTGGGAAAAGAACAACTTTCGAACGTCTGCCTCGTTTTCTCTGATCTTCGGGCAACGTATGAATCTGGCAGCGATATGCTGCAGTCCAGCTTCAAGGAACTGGAAGCGGAGGCAAACCGTATTGCGATTGAGATCGCTCCTGTAGCTTTGAATAGCGATGAGATTTATTCTATTCTGCGGAAGCGCCTGTTTAAGGACAAGCCTCTGATTGATGATCTTCCGATGCAGAAGAATGAGATCGCAATTGCGTTCAAGAATTCCGTAGAAAATGCAAAGAAGCTCGGTTTCACTGCTTATCAGCCGGAGACTGTTTATAAGGGGATTGTCGATTCTTATCCGTTCCATCCTTCAATCAAAGATCTTTATGCGCGATTCAAAGAGAATCAGAACTTCCAGCAGACGCGCGGCCTGATTAAGCTGATGCGTCAGATTGTCCGGGAGTTTTATGAATCAGGACAGGCTGACAAGTCATATCTGATCAATGTGTTTGACGTGAATCTGAATAATCCGAATATGCTTTCACAGTTCAGGATTATTAATTCCTCGCTTGAGGAAGCAATCAGTCATGACATCGCGCAGGAAGGCCGTTCTGTCGCGGAGATCATTGATGAGGAGGTACATGATAAAGCAGGATCCGCTCAGCAGCTTGCAAAACTTCTGTTGGTGTCTTCTCTGTCTACAGCGCAGGGAGCAATCCGCGGCCTGACGGAGCAGGAAGCTTTTGGCTATCTTTGTGCACCGGGAGTAAATCTGAATGCCATAAAGGCAGCAATGGATGAACTCCGTGTCCAGTGCTGGTATATAAAGGCTGACAATCGCGGTAGGGTTTATTTCCAGAACACAAAGAACATGGTTGCGGAGATGAACACTCTGGTGGATTCATATACAAATGAGAACGCCAAGAAAGAGCTTCGCAATATTCTCAAGCAGAATTTCAAGAATAAGGTCGGAGATTGCTATCAGCTTTTGTATGTGCTTCCGGCAGTAGACGAGATTCATCTTGAGCAGAACAAGGTCGCTCTCGTAATATTTGAACCATACGCGGGGACAGCACTGCACCCGGATCTGCTCGAATTCTACAATCATGAATCATTGAAAAAACCGTGTTATGTTCCTGTCCGGTGGCAGGGACATGATGAACAAGCTGTATGAGAACAGCAAGAAATATAAGGCAATAGAGCAGATCATCCAGAATATGGATGAAGAAGGTACGCCGGCCATTGATCAGCAGAGGCGCGAGGCAGAAGTACAGCACGATAAAGCACTCCAGGCATTACTTTCTACAATCAGAGAGACATTTGTGACGCTGTTCTATCCGACGAAGAATGGAATTGTGTCTTCGGATATCAAATTCGAGTTCAAGGACAATCACTTTGACGGTGAGGATCAGGTCAGAAAAACGCTCACAGAAGCAATGAAGTTTGACCCGTTCTCAACGGATGAAGACTTCCTGGAAACCATGCGGAAGAAGTGCGAGGCTCGTCTGTTCACGACGAAGGAGATGCAGTATAGCCAGATACTGGATCGCGCCGCAACGACACCAGCATGGGGCTGGTATCATCCGGATCAGATGGATGCGTTGAAGAACAATTGCATCCGCAAGGGTCAGTGGAGAGAAGTTGGCGGCTATCTGGAAAAAGGCCCATTTAAGAAGGAGCCAACCAGTGTTCAGGTAGAGCAGACATACTATGATCCGAAGACATATGAATTCACGCTTTCCGTTCATGGCATCGGCGGCAGGGTTTACTATGATATCGGAGGCACTCCGACAGAAGCATCTACAGAGCTTACGGAACAGACGATGACAACAAAAGAGCCGGAGCTTTATTTTGCCTGTATTGATCCGTCTGGTGAACGCGATGAAGGTGAGATATTTGATTTCGTCGGAGAGCCGCCGATTCGCTACGGCGAGAGGGAAAGTGCTTCCGGACGGATGTTCCGCATAGAGAAGAATCCGAATTATGAGATCCGGTATACCACGGATGGGAGCGAGCCGAAGGACAATGGTGGAGTTTACTACGAAGAATTCAGCATTCCGGCAAACTGCAGATTTATCCGTATTGCCCAGCTTTATCATGACAAGCTCATTAATTCCAAGGATGTTCAGATAGAGAAGGCAAATGCTCCGAAAACCGAGAAGAAGATAGATGAGGAACGTCCGCTTGTATTTACTTACAATGTGAAACGCAACTTTGCGGATACAGAGGAAACATACCGTGAGCTCGATGTTCTTGAAAAGATACCTGGGCTGATTATTTCTAACGTAAATGCCTATATATATGAAAAGGCGGATCAGAATAAGTATGTTGAGTTACAGACAAGTCTTGACTATGAGCCAGATACTTTTAAAGCAATGATTGACTTGGTACGGGAAACAAGTTTCTCCGGAAAGGACATCAATATAACTTTCAGTTATAAGCAGCTTCATTTCAGCGAGGGCAGACAGTTCAATAATTGGGTTGAACTGTGTAAGCTTGACTTGAAGAAGCTGCAGACAGAAGGGAATATTCGTCAATGAAGAAAGATTATATAGGATTTGGCTTTAACCCCAAAGAGGGAGAGAACCATTTCTATGTGGTTATTCCTGCTGACGAAAAGGAAAGCGTTTCTGTATATGAACGCTTTCACTGGGATACAGAGGGAGACCAGAAAATAGAAAATTCGGATATCCTAAAATTACAGTTGTCGCGGCAGAAATGGGCAAAAGTTTCTATTTCCATGCAGAATGAGTTTAATAATCGGCTGAAGGCGGATCACAAACCAAAGTCACGGTTTACAAAAGGCGGTAACGCAGTTAATAAGATGTTCGGAAAAGAGATGATGGTTCTTCTCTGGGCCATTGAGACAAATGAGATCCGTGGTATTCCGGTTGCGATTAGAAACTGGCTGGGGCTCCGGCCGGAGGAACGCTGGTGGTTGTACACGATGACAAATGCGAGCACCGGAGACAAGGATGACCATCGCGGATGGAGAATTGCTTTAAAATATGCACTCTGTGAGAACCCAGTGGATGAGGCCAAACAGATGTCATTTGAGGATTATATAGGAGACAAGATAGATGGATGAACAACTTTCTTTTATAGAGACACAGTTCCCTGTGTCGAAGGTAAGCAAAGAAAGCTATAAAGAGCGGAAAGCCGTACAGAGCCAGACATTGACTGGTATTGGCAAATGGTGGGGTAGAAAACCACTTATTCTGGTACGTGCTGCAATTATTGCAGCCTTGATGCCTGTGTCTGAAAACCCTCAAAAAGATACTGATGTATTCCTTAGAATCCTCTCAATGGATCATGATGGCCTGAAAGACAGGAAAAGTAAACGCATTTCTCCTGCGGAAATGTACGAGTACGCTTCGATAAATAATAAATTCAGGAAATATCTTGATGAATGGTTCGTGGTTGAAAATAACAAGGTAAAGATTTCTGATGATGTTGATAAACAACAGATTGAAAATCGAATATTTGAATCTCTGGGATATGACGATAAACTTAAATATTGCTTGCGACCAGAAGAATTAAAGAATATTTCCAGAAAAGAATGGGAGATTATAAATTCTCATCTTGGGACATCTGCCCAGTCATTACAAGAGTTGACAAGACAGTTATCAGAAAAAAGGTTTGAGAGAAATGTGACAGTAGGAGATTGCTTCTGTGGTGGTGGGAGCATTCCATTTGAAGCTGCAAGAATCGGCACAAATGTAATCGCCAGCGATTTAAACCCAGTCGCAGGTGAATTAACATGGGCGGATCTAGCATTTTCAAAACTTGATAAAAATCACAAAAAAAAGCTTCATCAATTTCAGGAAAAAGTATACCACTATGTTGATAAACAGATCCTAGAGTTAGGCGTTGAAACTGCGGAAAATGGTGATCGTGCTGATGCATACCTGTACTGCACAGAAGTAAAATGCCCGGAATGCGGTGCGACGGTTCCGGTTATTCCTAATTGCCTGATTGGCCAAGGATCAAGGACAGTGGCTATTCTGGAGCCGGAAGATAAACGTGTCCGCATTCGGATAAAAATGGGGGCATCTAAAGATGAACTCGCAATAGCCAAATCAAGTGGAACCATAAGCAATAATGAGATCTTCTGCCCTTGCTGCGGGAAGAAAACACCGGTTTCAGCCATCAGGAAGGATAGAGTGGATGAATCCGGAAACAATGTAAATGGGCTGAGAAAATGGGAAAAGAATGAATTTAAATACAGGGATACAGATATTTATCATGAGAGGTTGTATGTAATTAGGTATACGGATTCTGATGGGAATAGATATTATCAAGAACCAGACGATCATGATTTGAAAAACGAAAAGAAAGTCAATGACTTTGTAGAAGCGCATATAGAAGAGTGGCAGAGACAAGGAATCATACCTGATTCAGAAATACAGTCGGGATATAATACAGATCAGCCATTAAGAGAAAGGGGATGGAAATATTGGCATCAACTGTTTTCTGCAAGACAACTTCTGACACTAGCACTAATGCAAATGGGGATAATAAAAAACGCACAGACGGACAACGAATTAATATATGGTCTTCTTTGCCTTCATAGATGCTGTAATTGGAATAGCAAGCTTTGTAGCTGGGGTGTTGGTCAAGCAAGGGAATCGATGGCTCAAACATTTTATAACCAGGCATTTAATACCATGTGGAACTATGGTAATCGTGGCCTTTCTTTACTGAAGGGAGTATTTTTTTTAAATATAGATAGTTTGTCGGAGAAAATTCCGGGAGATACGAAAGTAATTTTATCAGATGCACGGGATCTTGATGAGAATGCAGATATTTGGATAACAGATCCACCATATGCAGATGCTGTTAATTATCATGAACTTTCTGAGTTCTTTTTGGCTTGGGATAAACCTATTACGAATAGAGTTTTTAATAATTGGTATACGGATAGCAAGAGAATTTTGGCGGTCAAAGGCGATGCGCATTTTTCGGATACCATGATCGATATTTATTCGAATTTAACAAGGCATATGCCAGATAATGGTATTCAAATTGTTATGTTCACGCATTCTGACCCTGCGGTGTGGGCACAGCTAGCAATTATCATGTGGAGATCTGGACTACACGTTACTGCCGCATGGAATATTGCGACAGAAACAGACAGATCTGGTTTTGCAGAAGGCAATTATGTAAAGGGAACTGTCCTTCTTGTTCTTCGGAAACAGACGGGATCTGATATCGCATTTCTAGACGAGATCAATGCTGATATCCGAGAAGAGGTTAAGAGACAGATTTCAAGCATGCAGCAGTTGGACGATAAAGAGGAGCCAAATTTCTCAGATCCGGATTATGTGCTTGCCGCGTATGCCGCATCTTTGAAAGTACTGACATCTTACAAGGAAATTGAGGATCTTGACCTTGATTATGAGTTGAATCAGGCAATTTCTGATCCTTCAAACAGTAAGGTTGTGGCCATTATCGAGAATGCGAAGAAGATCGCTTATGACTGTGTGATTCCGACAGATTTTGATAACTACTTCTGGCGGGAGCTGACGAACGCCGAAAAATTCTACATCAAAGGTCTTGAAAGTGAGAAACACGGGAATTATCAGATTGGCACTTATCAGGAATTTGCCCGTGGTTTCTCTATCGGCGGATATTCGCAGCTGATGGCATCGGAGCGTGCCAATTCTGCAAGACTTAAGACACCTTATGAAATGGGCGACCGATCACTCAATGATGTGCCGGATTTCCAGAATTCTCTCATGAGGACGGTATTTGAGGGAATCTATGTTGCTATTAATAATGACATGAATCCGAGTAAAGGATTGGACTTCATTAAGAACGACATTCCGAATTACTGGGATAAGCGCGAAATGATACAGCAGATCCTGTCCTTCCTGGTTGATATCAACGATATCAGCAATATGCAGGAGCATTGGGCGGATTCTGCTAAAATGGCTGACGCTTTACTCACGGTAGTAAAACACGACAGCATCTGAAATGGGACTGGTTTTATGATCAATAGATATTCCTCACGTCTGACGAGACTGGATGAAGGATTTTTGAATAAAAAGCTCAAAAACGCCAGAAATTATGACCGAATTGCGGGATATTTCTGCTCTTCTATATTGGAAGTTGCTGGTGAGAACATCGAGGCAGTTTCCGGAAAAGTAAGGATCATATGTAATTCGAATCTTGAAAAGGAAGATGTCGATATCGCTGTCAAAGCGCAGCAGATGAAGCAGGAATGGTGTGAATACGATCCGGAGGAGAAATATTCTTCACCGGCTGCTCAGGACAGGCTGTCTCGTCTTTATCGTCTGTTAGCTTCGGGGAAACTAGAAGTACGTGTCATCCCTGATGAAGTCTATGGCCTCATGCATGGAAAGGCCGGCGTGATAACGTATAACGATGGTTCAAAGACAAGCTTTCTCGGTAGCATCAATGAGACAAAGAGCGCATTCTCTCTGAATTATGAACTTGTATGGGAAGATAATTCTGATGAAGCCGTAAAGTGGGTTCAGGAGGAGTTTGACTATTTCTGGAACAATAAGTACGCTGTCAATCTTTGTGACTTTGTTATAAGGGATATTGATCGTATCTCGAAACGCCGAATTGTTCCGCTTCATGACTGGCGTGAACAGGACGATGAAAAGATAGGAGAGGCGTCAGCTGAGACGCCGGTGTTCCGCACGGAATTTGGTCTTTGGGAACACCAGAAATATTTTGTGGAACGCGCATTCAGAGAACATCAAAAACCCGGCGGAGCAAGACTTCTTCTGGCAGATCAGGTTGGACTCGGAAAGACAGTGCAGCTTGCCATGTCTGCAAAGCTTATGGCGCTGTATGGTGATAAGCCAATTCTTATCATTGTACCGAAGACACTGGTATTTCAGTGGCAGGATGAAATGATGTCACTTCTTGATATGCCAAGTGCAGTCTGGAATGGTCATGGATGGCAAGATGAGACTGGCTATTTTTATCAGAGTGAAGGAGCAAAATCTATTTTACGATGTCCTAGACGAGTAGGCATTATTTCTCAGGGGCTTGTTGCCCGTCGGACAGAAGCAGCAGACTATCTGAAGCAGCAAACCTATGAGTGCATCATAGTAGACGAGTGTCATCGGGCAAGAAGACGAAACCCATCGAAGGATCCCGATAAGAATCATGCGGATGCCAATTATTTGCTGAAGTTTTTGAATGAGATTACCTTTAAGACAAAAAGCATGCTGCTTGCAACAGCGACACCGGTACAGGTGAATACGATAGAAGCGTTTGATCTTCTCAATGTACTTGCTCTTCCGAATGAAAAGGTGCTGGGTGATAAATACAGCAAGTGGAGAAGCGTGCCACAGACTATGCTCGATATGGTCTGCGGAGACAAGGACGTTCCGAATCAGGAAAGCACAATGTGGGACATCATGCGGGATCCACTTCCGGGAAGAAGCAAGGATACTGTCGTTATAAATAGTATACGTGACGCATTGGATGTTCCGGATGATAAGTATGTCCTTGGCCCGGAGGTTTACTCAGAAGCACGTCCTTCAACGAGAGAGAAAATCAGAAGTCTTTATACGGCGGGAGATTTTGTTCACAACTATAATCCTTATCTTCGGTGTATTGTTCGCAGAACGCGGGATTATCTTGAGAGCACTATCAATCCGGAGACGGGTGAACCTTACCTTAAAAAAATCGAGGTAAAGCTTTACGGAGAGGAAGACCGGGAAGCTCTGGAGCTGCGGGGATATTTGCGTCAGGCGTATGAACTGGCACAACAGTTCTGCGAAATGATTTCGGCGCGGGTGAAGGGAGGTGGATTCCTTTCTACCCTTATATTAAAGCGTATCGGAAGCACAATCTGCGCCGGAGAAAGTACGGCAAAGAAAATGCTTGCCTGGACAGAAGAAGGCCGAAAGATTCTGGAAGATGAATTCGATGTCGATTTCGAAGATGACGACATCGAAGAGATAGACAAAAGTAGTGAGGTCAAGGATCTGAAGCCGGAAGAAATCGATGTCCTTCGAAATCTGGTTAAGGTATTGTCTTTGAACATAGACAACGATCCGAAATGCAGTCGTGCCCTGGAAATTCTTACCAAGGGGACTGGTGGGCAAGATACACCATGGATGCGGTCAGGCTGCATCCTGTTTTCTCAGTATTATGACAGTGCACATTTCCTGGCGGAATATATCTCTTTACAGTTGAGCAATATAAATATTGGTTTATACGCCGGCGGAGATAAGTCTGGTGTATTCCTGAACGGACAATTTGAGAAAAAAGAAAAGGATGATATTAAGAAAGCTGTTAAGGCACATGAGATCAGAATTCTTGTAGGTACGGATGCCGCCAGCGAGGGCCTGAATTTGCAGACACTTTCTACGCTCATAAACTTGGACCTTCCATGGAATCCGACCAGGCTCGAGCAGCGGAAGGGAAGAATTCAGCGAATAGGTCAGGTGAGCGATACAGTGTGCATTTATAATATGCGCTACAAAGATTCCGTTGAAGATAAGGTGCACAAAGTGCTTTCTGGAAGACTGAACGGTATTTACAATATGTTCGGACAGATCCCGGATACACTGGAGGATGTCTGGATTGATATTGCCACGAATAATGAAGAGAAGGCAAAAGAACGGATCGACATGATCCCGAAGAAAAATCCGTTCAAGCTCAAGTATGAAGAACGTCCGGGAAAGACGGAAGACTGGGCATCATGCGAGGCGGTGCTGGATAAGCAGGATGTGAAGCAACAGCTGTTGAAGGGATGGAAATAAAATGATGGTATTGGGGGATTGCTGAATTGAGAAAGGTTGACCCATTAGCGGCAGATACGCTGACAAACATCTTTCGTACGAGTCCGAAGGATCCTCTGAGGATTATCAACAGGGAAGGTACGACAATTGAATTTAAGGAATCCTATAGTCATGGAAGCATGGCACAATATTTCAAAACAATTGCGTCCTTTGCGAACAATGCTGGAGGATACATTATCTTTGGCGTGGGGGATAGTCCTCGGAGGCTTCTCGGCTTGAAAGATAAGAACCTTCAGCAGTTTGAAGAACTGAAGGTTGAGGAGTTTACGAAGAACCTGTGTGATTACTTTTCCCCGGAAATAAAATGGGATCATTGTACATTTGAGTTTAAGGACTTGAGTTTTGGCGTGATATATACGTTTCCGCTTAGAAAAAAACCTTGTATTTGCAAGAAGGTGTACGAGGCGCAGAACACAAAGTATTCTCTGAAAGAAGGAGACATTTATTATAGATACGGCGGAAGATCTGAAAGAATTCATTATGAAGAACTGAACGCCATCATGGAGGACGCGCGTAAATCGGAGGAGGCTCAGTGGCTCTCTTTTATCAAGAATGCATCCAAAATTGGAATTGAAAATGCATGTCTGCTGGATTTGGATACGGGTGTTATATCTGGAAAAGGCGGATCGATTGTAATTGACAACGAATTATTATCCAAGATCGCTTTTATCAAAGAAGGAGAATTTGTAGAGAAGAAGGGGAAACCGGCGCTGCGCTTGATCGGTGATATTGAGGAAGTTGGAACTGGAAAAATAATCGTAAAAGAATCTACCAAGAAGGTTGTAAAGGCTATAGAGCCTACAGATATTATCAATGCGTTTCTGAAGGGTACGAAGGTGGACGAGCCTTTGGAATACTTGAGAGCAATATGTTCTGCAAGCAGTGCGAACTATCCATTTTACTTTCTACTGCAGCAGGCCGCATGCACGATTGAAGATGCGACTGAGATGATCAACGAAAACACTTCTCGAGGTATAACAAAGAAGAGACTGCTGGAAAGGCTTCAAGGAAAGCGTGTACCGATATTGAATGTCAGTATGTCTCAAACAGATGCATCAGCCAAGAAAAGGAAGTACAGAGAAGAGTGGCTTGAGGAGAATGTCAGGACTGATGCAAATGAATACGGTTATTGTTTGAGTGCGCTTATGTCGTTAAAGGGAGAAGAAGTGGCTCAGCATGAAAAATATATACGTAATAAGCTTCAGAAACTGTATTCAGAGTTTTATGAGACTGCAAAAGCAAATGATGCTACAACGATGAGAAAGGCAATATGTCGAGTGGATGAGTTGCTCTATTTCGATGAATAATGGAGTAGCACAAAAACCAGAAACAAGAAGGACTAGGGGACATGGATGCACATAAGGCGTTGATCACTGACATTTTTAACAATTCTACACACTCCGTTCTCGCAAAAACATCCAAGTCACCATCTCAAGGATAAAATTGGACATATTCCCAAGAACGGACAAAAGCACAAAATGCCGTGGACTTGTTTCCAAGGACGAATGGGTGTCAAAAACACACTGAAAATACATCAAAAACATCCAGACGAGCTCTTGGAACCACATCGAAACCGTTTCCCTGCTGACGAGGGAGTAAAATAAAAAGGAGCCAGCCATGCTGATCAATTTCAATGAAATAAAAGAAGCTGTCTTCTCCGGAATGAATGGCGGGGAAGGAACAATGGCTGTCCGGATGTTCAATGACAGCAAATACCGCATCATCCCGACGAAACTCCATCCGGGCGCATCGATCGGACTCCACAAGCAGGAATCCGGAGACGACATCAATTACATCCTTTCCGGCACCGGCAAGGTTATCTGCAACGGGAAAGAAGAAATCCTCACCGCCGGCTGCTGCCACATCTGCCCTAAAGGATCCTCCCATACCATCATTAATACTGGAGAAGACGACCTTACGATACTGACCCTCGTCGTTCATGGATAGGAGGCAGCCATGAAATACAAGACCATCGACCACATCGTGATCACTACGGAAAATCTTGAGGCATGCCTTCATTTCTATGTCGATATCCTTGGCATGAGGGCCGAGGAGAAGAACGGGAGATACGCACTCTTCTTCGGGAATCAGAAATTCAACATCCATACAAGAAAAGCCGAATTTCTTCCTGCTGCCGGGAATCCCGAATACGGCAGTCTCGATCTCTGTCTTGCCATTGAAGGCAGCATCGAAGATGCCGAAAAGGAAATCAAGGAAAAAGGCGGCGCCATCGAAGAAGGCCCTGTCACACGCCATGGGGCGCGGGGTGAAATGAAAAGCATCTACCTGAGAGACCCCGACGGCAATCTTATCGAACTTGCCTCTTATGAAGGCTGAATTGGACCATTTGGAAGGAGAAATCTATGAACAAGGAAGAAACCTGCCAGTACCTCAAAGACCACGGAATCACTTTTGAGACCACCGAGCATAAGGCTGTATTCAACATGGAAGAACTGGCAGAGGTCAAGCTTCCTTATCCGGAATGGGACGCCAAGAACCTTTTCGTCAGGGATGACAAGAAAAGGAATTACTACCTCATCACCGTCAAGGGTGAAAAGCAGGTGAACCTCAAAGAATTCCGCAAGGAGAGGGCCTGAGGGCCCTCTCCTTTGCCAGTCCCGATGATCTCTTGAAGTACCTCAAGCTCACCCCGGGCTCTGTCACTCCGCTCGGCCTTCTGAATGACGAAGAAAACGCGGTTCACTTCTACCTCGATGAGACATTTTTGAGCCATAAGATAGGTGTTCATCCCAATGATAACACAGCCACCATCTGGCTGGACACAGAAGACCTCATTCGCATCCTCAAAGATCACGGAACCGAAGTCAACATCGTGGAAATATAAAAAGGAAATGAAAAAGCAGCCCCGCAAAAGGACTGCTTTTTTAGTGCAAGAACCCGCCTTCCTCATTCCCTCTCGAGTTCCGGCGCTAAGACGAGTATATCGCCGTGTTTGATCACGGTGCTGCCGGAAGGAATGATGGTGTCTATGCCTCTCTTGATCAGGAGGACGCGGCGGGCGCTGGAGGAGGGGATGGCGGCAAGCGGACGATTGGCCGCTTCGCTTGCGCGGTCGACGACGACTTCTTCCAGAGCGTGATGCTCTTCATCCTCGAAACTGTGAGCCGCAAAGACCAGAAGGTCATTTTCCTTCAGAACCGTACTCCCGTCAGGCACAAGGACTTCGCCATTTCTCATAATCATCGCCACGAGAAGATCCCTCGGAAGCTGAAGCTCTGCCAGCGACTTGCCGCACCAGCTGCTCCCTTCCTTTAGGCGCAGCCGGACGAAGCTGATATCGCTGTCATCCTGGTAATCATTAAACGTCGTGCGGATATCCGCCGTAGGATCGATCATCGAAAGCTTCTTGGCCGCGAACGGAAGAAGCGTTCCCTGAATGGAAATCGAGAGAAGTACCATGCAGAACACAAGGTTATAAAGATTGTACGTAATGTCCACCTCGGCCAGCACAGCACCTATGGCAAATACAATCGAGGCCGCCCCGCGGAGGCCCGCCCAGGAAACCAGGGCAATCTGCTCCCGCTTGGCCCCGAAAGGCGCCAGGATCGCCGCGCTTACCAGAGGTCTTGCCACAAGCGTCAGGAACGTTGTCAGCACCAGAGCCGGCACAATCACAGACGGCAGATCCACCGGCGTCACCAGAAGTCCCAGAAGGAAGAAAATCATCACCTGCGCCACATTCGTCAGGACATCGAAGAAATGGACCAGGTACTTCTTCTGCGGAAGCTTCGAATTTCCGATATAAATCCCGCAGAGGTAGACACTCAGATATCCATTTCCATCAAACTCTGCCGGAATCGCATACGCCAGCACCATGATCGAAAACAGGAAAACCGTGTGACTCTGCTGTGAAGGAAGCAGCCGCGAATGCAGAAGCTTCAGCGCAAGCCAGCCGATTGCGAGCCCGAAAAAAGCTCCGATCAGAAGCTGCTTGGCCAGGAGCAGAGGGAAAGAAAACGCTGCCCCGCTCAAAAGCGCAATCGCCGCCATCGTCAGCATATAACTCATCGGGTCATTCGAACCCGACTCCACCTCAAGGAGCGAGTCCGTATGATACTTCAAAGCCAGCTTCTGCGAACGGAGAATGTTGAAAACTGAAGCCGCATCCGTCGAAGAAATCACGGCCCCGATCAGAAAACTCTCCAGCCACGAAAGCGACAGCGCGAAATGAGCGAATACAGCCACAGCTCCCGCCGTCCCCGCAACTCCCAGCGAAGACATTAGAGCTGCCTCGCGCAGAACCGGCCGCGCTGCCCGCATATTCGTCCCGAAGCCGCCATAAAACATAATGAAAATCAGGCACACTGAGCATACCAGGTTCACCAGCGCATAATGATCGAACTGAATCCGAAACGGCCCGTTCTCCCCGAAGAACATGCCCAGACCGATAAAAATGAGCAAAGAAGGAACAGGAATCTTCTCCAAAAACCGATTCAGCAAAATACAAATCAAAATCACAGCCCCCAATAAAAGCAAGGGTTGATTCAACCACACCACATCCTTCCCTAAGTAATAGAAAATACTCTATTTATAACTGTAACAGCTAGGACGCAATACTGTCAAATAATCAGAGCAAATCATCGATAATAAAAAGAAATATATGAGAAATTGGGAAGAATGGCATGGAAATGAGGAGAATAAGGAAGAAATGAGTGAGATTAGATGTATCGCTAACACTTGCCTTCCCAGACGGGGAAGTACGCCCTTGACCTTGCTCTGGAAGAGAAGGTCGGGATAAGATTATGAAAGGTTTCAAACAAATAAACAGAGCTCTTTCTTTTATTCCTCTTGAAGCTGCCCCCGACGGAGGGAAGAATGCCTTTTACCTTGCTCAGGCAGGAGAAGACCTGCTACACAAGAACAAGCCCCAATTTTAATTTTTTGGTATTTTT
>OLOU01000464.1_pt1 | contig 35700 bp, 30 predicted proteins | sample 1672101 | NCBI WGS metagenome assembly OLOU01 (sample SAMEA3136645, study PRJEB25190) | human gut metagenome | biome: human gut; feature: human-associated habitat; material: faeces | place: Austria | collected 2013
TTTGACCTTGTTGTTGCAATTGAAGTAGGACTTATTGTGGCTGCAGCACTTTTCCTTAAGAGAATGGTTGAGACTACGGATGTAAAAGGCTGGAAATATATTGATGAGGAAAATGACCCTGATAATATCGGGCTTAAGGTAGTTCCTGATAAAACATTTGTATACGAAATCAACGGACCTTTGTTTTTTGCTATGACAGACAAGGTTATGGATATTGTTAAAGATACGTCGGAAGATGTGCTTATATTAAGAATGAGAGCTGTTCCTGCAATAGATGCAAGTGCACTTCATATCTTTTATGAAATACTTGATACCTGTAAGAGAGCCGGAATAACACTTGTATTTTCACATGTCAATGAACAGCCTATGAAGATGCTCCAGAAGGCAGGATTTGATAAAGAAGTTGGAGTTGAAAACTTCTGTCCTAACATAGATACTGCACTTTTACGTGCAAAAGAAATCGTTTCTGCAAATAAGTAATTACGAAAGCGTGGTAAAGATGGCTGAATATTCACCAATGATGCAAAAATATCTTGAAACGAAAAAAGAATATGAAGACTGTGTGCTTTTTTACAGGCTGGGTGATTTTTATGAGATGTTTTTTGATGATGCAATAAATGTATCAAGAGAACTTGAACTGACACTTACGGGTAAGGACTGCGGACAGGAAGAAAGGGCACCTATGTGTGGAATTCCTTATCATGCCGCAGATTCATATATTAACAGGCTTGTAGAAAAAGGCTATAAAGTTGCTATATGCGAACAGGTGGAAGACCCTAAAACAGCTAAGGGTCTGGTAAAAAGAGAAGTAATTAAAGTTGTTACACCGGGAACTAATTTTAACCCTATGGCACTTGATGAGACTAAAAATAACTACATCATGTGTGTTGCATATATGCCTGATTCCATCGGACTTGCAACATCTGATATTACTACCGGTGAATTTCTGATTACAGAAGTATCCTCAGAAAGGGAACTGATAGACGAAATCAACAAGTTCACACCATCAGAGATACTTTTTAATGAAGCATTTACAATCAGCGGAATTAATATATCTGATTTAAAGGACAGACTTTCTTTTGCAGAGTCTGTCCTTGAGCCATGGTATTTTGACGATAAAAATGATGAAGATATTATACTAAGACATTTTAATGTGGCAACACTTGATGGGCTTGGAATAAGTGATTACAAGACGGCAGTTGTTGCTGCTGGGGCTCTTTTAAATTATCTTTATGAAACGCAGAAAAATTCATTGCCCCACCTTACGAGAATTACACCTTATGCCACAGGAAGGTATATGATTATTGACAGCTCCACAAGAAGAAATCTTGAACTTGTGGAAACTATGCGTGAAAAGCAGAAAAAAGGGTCATTGCTCTGGGTTCTCGATAAAACCAAAACAGCCATGGGTGCCAGGCTTTTAAGAAATATGATAGAACAACCTCTATTAATAAAAGATGATATTGTTGCAAGACAGAAAGCCGTTACAGAATTTATTAATAACTATGTGGATTGCGCAGAACTCAGGGAATACCTTAATCCGGTATATGACCTTGAAAGACTTGTAGGCAGAATAAGCACAAAATCCGCATCTCCAAGAGATTTGATTGCATTTAAGGGTTCTATTGCCATGCTTCCTCCGATAAAAAAACTGCTGGCATCCTTTAAAAGCAGCCTGATTAAATCAATTTATGAAGAGCTTGATGTCCTTGAGGATATATGCAGCCTGATTGAAGCTTCAATTGTTGATGAGCCTCCAATTGCAATTAAAGACGGAGGCCTTATAAAAGAAGGTTACAATGAGGAAATAGACAGACTGCGTCATGCAAAGACAGACGGCAAACAGTGGCTTTTAAACCTCGAAGCAAGTGAAAAAGAAAGAACGGGAATCAAGAACCTTAAGATAAAATACAACAAAGTATTCGGATATTATTTTGAAGTAACAAACAGCTTTAAAAATATGGTTCCAGATGATTATATAAGAAAACAGACTTTAACCAATGCGGAACGTTTCACAACTCCTAAACTTAAAGAACTGGAAGAAGTGATTTTAAGTGCGGAAGATAAATTGTTTTCTCTTGAATATGACTTATTTACTGAAGTCAGGGACAGAATCGCAGGCGAGGTTTTAAGAATCCAGACAACCGCAAAAGCGGTAGCTAAAGCAGATGTTTTCTCCAATCTTGCGATTGTTGCCATGCAGAATAATTATGTATGCCCCACAATCAATGAAAAAGGCCTTATAGAGATTGAAGGCGGAAGACATCCTGTCGTAGAAAAAATGATAAGCAATGGTCTTTTCGTTGAAAATGATACAATTCTTGACAATCATAAGAACAGGATATCCATAATTACGGGACCTAATATGGCAGGTAAGTCAACATATATGAGGCAGATTGCGCTTATCACTCTTTTGGCGCAAATAGGTTCTTTTGTTCCGGCTAAAAGCGCACAAATCGGAATTGTTGATGCAATTTATACAAGAGTAGGTGCGAGTGATGACCTTGCAACAGGTCAGTCAACATTTATGGTTGAAATGAATGAGGTTGCCGAGATACTTAAAAATGCAACAAGCCGTTCGCTTATTATTCTTGATGAAATCGGACGTGGCACCTCTACTTTTGACGGAATGAGTATAGCAAGAGCGGTACTTGAATTTGTTTGCAAGAAAAAAACGCTCGGTGCGAAATCTCTTTTTGCGACGCATTATCACGAGCTTACTGTTATGGAGGGGCTTCTTGACGGAGTTAAGAATTATTCTATAGCAGTTAAAAAGCGTGGCGACGATATAACATTTTTAAGAAAGATTGTTAAGGGCGGAGCAGACCAAAGCTTCGGTATTGAGGTCGCTAAGCTTGCAGGTGTTCCCGACAGCGTGGTTAAGCGTGCAAAGGTTATACTTAAGGAACTTGAGGCAAATTCAACTCCTATTGAGTTTGCGGCTGAAAACGAGATTGAAGATGAAAGCCAAAGCGACATTCAATATAATTTTACCGCTCAAGGCACTGATGAGATACTTGAAATACTTAAAGCAACGGATATAAATTCAATCACGCCTATGGAGGCGCTTCAAACATTGTTTGATTTGAAGCAAAAGGCGCAGGAACTTGAATAAATTTTAACAAAAAGGAGGGCGATTTAATGGCAAGAATTAATGTTTTACCAAAAGAAATATATCAGCTTATAGCAGCAGGCGAAGTCGTTGAACGTCCTTCAAGTGTTGTTAAAGAAATGATTGAAAATTCGCTTGATGCAGATGCGAAAAATATCACTCTTGAAATTAAAAACGGCGGTTCAACGTATATAAGAATTACAGATGACGGCTGCGGAATTGAAAGAGATGATGTGAGAAAGGTATTTATTTCTCATGCTACAAGCAAAATTTCAAAAAAAGACGACTTAAATTCAATCGCAACTCTCGGCTTTAGAGGCGAGGCTATGGCTTCTATCTCTGCCGTTTCCAAGGTTGAATTATTGACTAAAGCCGAAAATGAAGAAATCGGCACAAGATATGAAATTGCAGGCGGCGAGGAGCTTGAGTTTGACGACGCAGGCTGCCCTAACGGCACTACTATTGTGGTTCGTGATATTTTCTTTAACACCCCTGCAAGAATGAAGTTTTTGAAAAAAGACGTTACCGAGGGCAATCAGGTTGCCGGAATTGTTGACAGAATGGCAATATCTCATCCGGAGATATCGTTTAGATTTATTCGTGACGGCAAGCAAGTTCTTATCACCTCAGGTAACGGAGATTTAAAATCGACTGTTTATTCGGTTTTGGGTAAGGAAATGAGCGACAGTTTAATGAGCGTTGACTATTCCTTTAATGATATGAGGATTACGGGCTTTGTTTCAAAGCCGACTGCTTCAAGAAAAAGCAGAGCAGGTCAGTATTTTTATATCAATAACCGTATTGTTAAGTCGAAAACCGCTATGGCGGCGCTTGAACAGGCTTATAAAAACACAATTATGGTGGGGCGCTTTCCTGCTTGTGTGCTTAATATCGAGCTTAACCCTGCGCAGGTTGACGTAAACGTTCATCCGGCTAAAACAGAGGTCAGGTTTGCTAATGAAAAGCCGATATTTGACCTTGTTTATTACGCAGTTAAAACGGCAATTGAAAATGACAGGACCGTTAAAGAGGTTGAGTTTAAAGAAAATCCGGTTTATCGGCAAGAGTCTAAAAATGTTTATCAAAATAATGATAATAAATCGTTTCAGGCGAAATTTGATTTCTTTAAAAAGAAGGACGAGCCGCCCTCTCAGCAGGTTATTAAGACTAAGCCGAGAGAAAATTTTTGGCAGGTTGAAGCGCCGAAGCCTGAATATAAAATTGCAAGAGATGAAAAGCCTAAGGCAAGGGTAGATATAAATATCGAATATGAAGAGCCTGAGGAAATTTCAACTGCCAAAAGCGAAGATGCGCCGAAGGAGCAGGATATTGAAAAGGTAGTAATTACTGACGAAAAGGATAATGAAAACTTTATTCCTAATTTCAAGCTGATTGGCGAAGCTTTTAAAACATATTTGATTGTTGAAATAGAAAACGAGCTTTATTTTATTGACAAGCATGCCGCTCACGAAAGAATGAATTTTGAGCGATTTAAAGCACAGGCAACTGTTGAAACGCAAATGCTTTTAGCGCCTGTTGTTGTTAATCTTACAAAGGACGAATTTATTGCAATAAGCGAAAATGTTGAGCTTATTAAGAAGTGCGGTTTCGAACTTGAGGAATTCGGCGAAAGTCAAATTATTGTTCGTGCAATACCGAGTCTTGTTGACGGCGACAGCGTTAAGGATTTGATGCTTGAAATTGCGCAGAAGCTTCTTGAACATAAAACGGACATTCTGCCTGATAAAATTGATTGGATATATCATTCCGCTTCTTGCCGTGGCGCTGTTAAGGCAGGCGATTATACTTCAAGGCAGGAGCAGGAAATGTTTGTTAAAAAGCTTCTTTCGATGCCTAATATTCGCTTTTGCCCTCACGGCAGACCCGTGTTTATAAAAATGAGTAAATACGATATTGAAAAGCAGTTTGGCAGAGTGACTTGATTATGAATAAGGTGATTGTAATTGCAGGCCCTACGGCTTCTGGCAAAACGGGTCTGGGAATAGAGGTTGCCGGGGCAATCGGCGGCGAAATAATTTCTGCGGATTCAATGCAGGTTTATAAAAATATGCCGATAGCTACCGCCGCACCGACAGATGATGAAAAGTCGCAGGCGCCGCACCATCTTGTTGAATTTCTTGATAATGATAAAAAATTCAGCGTTGCCCAGTGGTGCACTCTTGCAAAGGAAAAAATAGATGATATCATTTCAAGAGGTAAGGTGCCGATAGTTGTCGGCGGAACAGGGCTTTTTATTGACAGCCTTGTCGATAATATCAGCTTTGAGGATGTTGAGGTCGATGAGGATTTAAGGCAAAGCCTTATGAAACGTGACGTTGACAGTCTTTACGACGAACTTTTAAGAGTTGACAAAAAAGCGGCTGAGAATATACATAAAAATAATAAAAAACGAGTTGTTCGTGCGCTGGAACTTCACTATTTGGGAAGTTCAAAAACAGAACAAAACGAAAATTCACAAAAAGAGAAAAGCCCTTATGATTTTCTTTATTTCGTGCTTCAATACGAAAACAGGCAAACGCTTTATGACAGGATTAATTTAAGAGTTGATAAAATGCTTGAAAACGGACTTTTAGATGAGGCTCGTGCCATGCAGGGCAAATGTCAAAAAACGTGCGCTCAGGCGATAGGTCATAAGGAGCTTGCAAGATATTTAAACGGCGAAGCTTCTCTTGAAGAATGTGCACAAAAGCTTAAGCAGGAAAGCCGCCGATATGCAAAAAGGCAGATTACATGGTTTAAAAGACGGCAGTGCGCTGTTTTTATTTCTATGGATAAGTTAAAAGGCAGTGCTGTTAAAACAGTTATAGATAAATGCGAGGACTTTTTAAATGGCTGAAGAAAAGGCAAAAAAAGTGAATAATGCTTCTAAGTATATATCTAAAGACGTTATTGTTATTTCGGTAGTGCTTATTGCGATTGCCGCATACATTATTGCTGAGTGCTACAGCGCAACCCACGTTGATATTCAAACGGTTACGGCTGTCAAATCAACGGTTTATCAAACGCTTGATAAAAAAGCTTTGGTTATTCGTGATGAACACACGGTTGAGGGAAATTCAAGCGGTGTGACCGTTGCGTGTGTTAATGACGGGGAAAAGGTAAAGGTCGGCGGAAATATCGCTATGGTTTTTTCAAACAGCGATAATGCAAAAAGCTATTCAAGTGCTCTTGATTTGCAAAGCCGGTTGGATTATTATATAAATTTGGAAAGCAAGTCGGCAGGTACGGCGACTGACGTTGAGCAGATAGACAGCGATGTCATAAATGACGTAAATGATTATATTCGTTCTTCTTCAAGTAATAACTTTTCGGCTGTTCAGTCTGCGGCGCTTGACCTTAACGATAAGCTGACAAGGCGCCAAATGATAATCGGCGAGGATATTGATTTCAGCACGGTTAAGCAAGGCCTTGAGCAAAAGCTTAATGCAATCAATCTTGAGTCGTGCAAGCCAACAGGATATGTAAGCACTAAGGAGTCGGGCATTTTTTCATCATACAGTGACGGATGCGAAACGGCTTTTGATTATAAAAATATAGACAAGCTTGACGTTAATACGCTTGATAAATATATTGCTCAGGCTAAGAAAGCGAAAAAAACAGACAGTCTCGGCAAGTTGATTACCGATTATGAATGGTATTTTGCCTGCAAGGTAAGCGCAGACGAGGTTAAAGGGATTGAAAACGGCGATATATTGAATGTTGCGTTTAAGGACAGCGATAAGGTTATTGAATGTGAGGTTGTCAGCGGTGCAACGCTTGACCTTGGTGTTAAGGAGGCTGTGCTTATTCTTCGTTCAAGCGAGATGGACAGTGAGCTTGCATCAATGCGGCTTGAAAATATAGAAATCAGATTTAACGAATACACCGGATTTAAGGTGCCTTCCTCGGCGATACATATTAATGACAAGGGTGAAAAAACAGTTTATGCCCTTGTTGCAAACCAGGTTGAAAGCAGAACAGGCAAAGTTATTTATTCAACCAAGGATTATGTTGTGTTTGAATACACTCCTGAGGATGAAAATTCAATTCGTTTATATGACCAAATAATTACGCAAGGAAAGGATTTACATGATGGAAAAGTTTATACCTGATGAGGCAAGAATACAGTCGGTGCAGGATAATTATAAAAAGGTTTTGTCTGATGTTAAGGAAACCGCAATCAAAGCCGGCAGAAATCCCGATGATGTAAGACTTATGGCTGTTACCAAAACAGTTGAAAGTTTTTATATTAATAAGGTTCTCGACTTGGGTGCAGACCTTATAGGCGAAAACAGAGTTCAAGAATTTTTAGGTAAAAAGGACGAACTTCATTTGAACGGGGTTGAAAAGCACCTTATTGGTCATTTGCAAACTAATAAGGTTAAGCAGATTGTCGGCGAGGTTGATATGATTGAATCTGTTGACAGCGTTCATCTTGCAAAGGAAATCAGCAAAATTTCTTCAAAGAAGGAAATTACAACAAATATTTTGCTTGAAGTAAACGTCGGTAAAGAAGAGTCAAAAAGCGGAATTTTCCTTGAAGGGCTTAACGATTTAATAGCCGAGGTTTCCGAAATGGAGAATATTAAGATAAAAGGTCTTATGACTATTCCGCCGATATGTGACAGTGAGGCAGAGGTTTCAAAGTATTTTGAGTCAATGTATCAAACTTTCATTGACATTAAGAATAAAAAGATTGATAATGTAGATATGGATATTTTATCAATGGGTATGAGCCACGATTATGAAGCTGCCATTAAAAACGGTTCTAATATTGTAAGAGTAGGCTCTGCCATTTTCGGCGCAAGAAAATATTTTTAAAGGGAGAGAGAAGAATATGAGCTTTTTTGATAAGATTAAAGAAATCGTTACCGAAAGTGACGATGATGAATACGATGATTTTTATGAGGATGATAAAAAAGACAAGTCAATAGGAATTGCTCCTCCTGCGAGAGATAGATTTTCCAGACGTGACAGCTCGGATAGAGAGGAACGTTTTTCCGAGCGCCCACGAATAAAAAGGCACGACAGCGATAAGGTTGTTAATATTCATACAACTACTCAACTTCAGGTGGTTCTTGTTAAACCTGAAAGATTTGAGGAGGCGGCAACAATTGCCGACAACCTTAATGAAAAGAGAACTATTGTTTTAAATCTTGAAAGCACAAACCGTGATGTTGCACGCAGGCTTCTCGATTTTTTAAGCGGTGCGGCTTATGCAAGCGACGGTCAAATTAAGCGTGTTGCAAACAGCACATATATTATTACCCCTTATAATGTTGATGTTATGGGCGATTTAATAGATGAGCTTGAAAATAACGGTATGTTTATGTAAGTGATGAAATTAAATACAATTTTGGAGGAAGAATATAATGATTACACCAAGTCAAATTCGTCAAAAGAAGATATCTACCGTTGACGGCGGCGGATATGACAGAAATGAGGTTAATGAGCTTTTACTTGAAATTATAGAGTCTTACGAGGCTGTATATGCTGAGAATAAAGAGCTTTATCGCAAAATGGAAATCCTTGCAAACAGAATAGAGGAATACAGAGCGGACGAGGACACTATTAAAAATGCACTTATTGCCGCTCAAAAGACAGCCGATAAGCTTATGAACGACACAAAGCAAAAGGCAGCTCAGTCGCTTGAAGAAAGTGCAAAGACAGCGCAAAAGACTGTTGTTGACGCTAAGGAAAAGGCAGATAAGATTATTTCAAGTGCAAGGGATTATGTTGCTAACCTCACCAATGAAAAGGAAAAGGCAGCAGGCGAAATTGTTGACGAGGCTGAAAAGAAAGCAATCGACGCTGTTGCAGGAGCGAAGGTTGTGGCTCGTGAAGTTCTTGAAAAAGCCAAATCGCTTTCTCATGAACTTATCATCAAGACTAATGCTGAAAAGGAAAGCCAAAAGGAACTTGTTGAAAAGCTTAATGCTCAGTCTAAGTCATTTAAGGAGAACCTCATTTTTCTTTATGAAAAGCAGCTTGAAGCTATTAAAAATATGAATGAAAATGTGGATATTGCCAAAGCTCAGGCAGACGAGGAAAACATTGAAAATGAATTAAACGATATATATTCTTCCATTGACGAGCTTTCAAAGGCTGATGATGTCGACAAGGTGATTGAAGAGGCCAAGACGGTCGAGATTGAGGAGGAAAAGGCAGCAGATGAAGAAATCGAAAAAGAAACAGATGATGCTGAAGAAACTTCTGAAGTTCCTGCTGAAAACATTCAAGAATCAGCTCAAGACGACGATAAAAATGAACCTGAAGCCGTAGAGGAAAATGAAAGCGCAGAAGAAACTGCAAAAGACATTGAGAATGATGCTGTTGACGAAATTATTGAGGAAATAGAAAGCGGAGATAAAAAGTCAATCGGCACTCTTGATGAGATTGAGGATGAACATTTTGAAGAGCCGGAGGCTTTCTCTGAGGAAGAGGCTAAAGCTGCTGTTGACGCATTTTCAAGCGATGAAATTACTCCGATTGAAGAAGCAAGCGCTATTCCTGAAATCAATGACGAGCCGGAGATTGAGGAAAAGCCACAGCCTTTTGAAAATTATTTTCACGTAAACCGTGAGGACCCTCACAATACAGACGAAACAATTTCTCTTATTCCCGAAGATGATGACGATGAGGACGAAGAGGATAATAAAAAATTTAAAGGATTTTTTAAAAAGAAAAAATAAACCTATCAAGGAGTTAAAATAATGGATTATAATCAAACATTAAATTTACCAAAAACCGATTTTCCTATGCGTGCAGGCTTGCCTAAAAGAGAGCCTGAATTTTTGGCACGCTGGGAAGCAAATGACCAATACAAGAAGCTTATGGAACATAATGACGGCAAGCCGCTTTTCGTTTTGCACGACGGCCCTCCGTATGCTAACGGCGATATCCATATCGGCCATGCTCTTAATAAAACACTTAAGGACTTTATTGTCAGATATAAGAATATGACAGGTTTTAAGTCACCTTATGTTCCGGGTTGGGATACTCACGGTCTTCCGACTGAGCTTGCCGCAAGAAAGAAAGCAGGCATCAGTGCCGAAACTAATATTTCGGACCTTGAACTTCGCAAGATTTGCCGTGATACTGCACTTGGTTTTGTTGATATTCAAAGAGAATCTTTTAAGCGCCTTGGTGTTATCGGTGAATGGGATAATCCTTATATTACCCTTAAAAAGGAATTTGAAGAGGAACAAATCAAGGTGTTTGCAACAATGGCAAACAAGGGCTATATTTACAAGGGATTAAAGCCGGTTTATTGGTGCCCTGATTGTAATACCGCTCTTGCAGAGGCTGAAATTGAATATGCCGAGGATCCTTGTCATTCAATCTATGTTAAGTTTAATGTAACCGATGACCTTGGCAAGCTTACTGCTATGGGTGCTGATTTGAGCAAAACATATTTTGTAATTTGGACAACAACAACTTGGACTCTTCCTGCTAACGTCGCAATTTGCGTAGGCCCTGATTTTGAATATTCACTTATTAAGTCCGGCGACGAATATTATGTAATGGCTACCGACCTTGCCGCATCTGCTATGGAGGCAAAGGGCGTAAGCGATTATGAAACTCTCGGCGTTATTAAAGGCTCAGAGCTTGAATATATGAAAACCCAGCATCCGTTTATTGACCGCACATCTCTTGTTATTGTCGGCGACCACGTTACTCTTGAAAGCGGTACGGGTTGCGTTCACACTGCACCGGGTCACGGTATTGAGGACTTTGTAGTATGTAAAAATTATCCTGAAATTCCTATTATTGTTCCTGTTGACGCTAAGGGCAGGCTCACTGAGGAAGCAGGTATGTTTGCAGGCTTAACAACCGAAGAGGCTAACAAGCCTATTGCACTTCATCTTGAAAAAATCGGCGCTCTTTTTGCACTTAAGAAAATTGAACACCAATATCCGCATTGCTGGAGATGTCATAAGCCTGTTATTTTCAGAGCTACAAGCCAGTGGTTCTGCTCTGTTGATGATTTTAAGGATGACGCTGTTAAGGCTGCGGAGGACGTTAAATGGTTCCCTGAATGGGGTAAGGACCGTTTGCAGTCAATGGTTAAGGAACGTGCTGACTGGTGTATTTCTCGTCAGAGAAAATGGGGCGTTCCAATCCCTGTTGTATATTGCCAAGATTGCGGCAAGGAAATCATTGACAACGATATTATGATGAAGGTTTCAAAGATTTTCGGCGAAGAAGGCAGTGATGCTTGGTTTGCTCACGATACAGAATATTTCCTTCCTGAAGGCTTCAAATGTCCTCATTGCGGCAGTGCTAAGGGATTTGATAAAGAAAAGGATATTATGGATGTTTGGTTCGATTCCGGTTCTTCTCACGCTGCAGTTTGCGCAAGGAGAAAATACCTCAAGGTTCCTGCTGACGTATATCTTGAGGGTGCTGACCAATACAGAGGTTGGTTCCAATCATCACTTCTTACTTCTGTTGCAGGCGGCCACGGCGCTCCGTATAAGCAAATTATTACTCACGGCTGGACTGTTGACGGCGAAGGCAAAAAAATGTCTAAGTCACTCGGTAACGGTATTGCTCCGCAGGAAATTATCAGCAAATACGGCGCAGATATTCTTCGTCTTTGGGTTGCAAGTGCCGATTATCATGCAGATATCCGTATCAGCCCTGAAATCTTGAAACAGATTTCAGATAACTACCGTAAGCTTCGTAATACGGCAAGATATTGCCTTTCAAACCTCTATGATTTTGACCCGGATAAAGATATGGTTTCAAATAATGAGCTTGAGGAGCTTGATAAGTATGCTCTTATGAAGCTTGACGAGGTTATTAAGATTGCAAGAGATGCATTTGAGGTTTATGATTATCATACAGCAGCTCATTCGCTCCATAATTTCTGCGTAGTTGAAATGAGTAACTTCTACTTTGATGTTCTTAAGGATAGACTTTATACATCTGCTCCGCAGAGCAAGACAAGACGTGCAGCTCAAACAGTTCTTTATAAGGTGCTTGATGCTCTTACTCTTGTTCTTACTCCGATTCTTGCATTTACTGCTGATGAAATTTGGCAGTCAATGCCTCATGATAAGAGCAGAAACGGTGAATCGCCGCTCTTTAATGAAATTCCTCAGCCTGATTTTATAGAGGCAGACAGTGATTTCATTGATAAGTGGGACAGAATTCATGCAGTAAGATTTGACGTTCAAAAGGCGCTTGAACTTGCAAGAAACGAAAAGATTATCGGCAAGCCGCTTGAGGCAAAGGTTTCTCTTTATGCAGACGGTGAGCTTTACGACTTCTTGAAGAGTGTTGAAGCTCAGCTTCCTGAAATCTTTATTACCTCCGGCGTAAGCGTTGAAAAAGGCGAGGGCGAGGTTAAAGGCGATGTTGAGGGCTTGAGCATAACAGTTTCTAAGGCTGACGGTGAAAAGTGCGAACGTTGCTGGAAGTTCTCATATACAGTAGGTCAGGATGCAAACCATCCAACTCTTTGCGCTCATTGTTCGCAAGTAATGAAGGAACTTTCATTATAAATATTTTTAATAGGCACACACCAAAAATGATGTGTGCCTGATTTGCTATAAAACGGAGAGGTTTTGTGAAGTTAAAAAATAAAAAAATATGGTGTACGGTTATGATTGTGATAATTGTTGCCATTGATCAAATAACTAAATATTTTGCAAAAGCCTGTCTTTACGGTAAAGGCGCAAAGCCGTTTATTAAAGGTGTAGTCGAGTTCGTTTATGCTCAAAATACAGGAGTTGCTTTTTCTATGTTTGACGGGGGACGTTGGTTTTTTGTAGCACTGACCGCTGTTGTTCTTCTGTTTTGCATATTATATATGTATAAGGGCAAGGGGCAAAACAACCTTTGGCTTTTTTGGTCGCTCGGAGTTATAGTGTCGGGTGCAATAGGCAATTTGATAGACAGAATTTATCTTGGCTACGTAATTGATTTTATTAATCCGACCTTTGTTAATTTTGCAGTGTTTAATATAGCGGATTGCGCAGTAACATTGGGAACGATAAGTCTTATGGCTTACCTTGTTTTTGATATATTTAAAAAGGAGAACAAGGATGAGCCAAAAAATTGAATTATCTGTTTCAAATGAATTTTCAGGCGTCAGGATAGATAAGTTTTTGGCTGAAAATATCGATTTTTTAACAAGAAGTATGATATCAAAGCTTATCGAAAACGGCAATGTGTTCGTGTTTGACAAAATCGCTCAAAAAAGCTATAAATGCAAGGCGGGCGATGAAATCAGCGTGAATGTGCCAAAGCCTCGTGTGCTTGAAACAAAGGCTGAAAATATACCGCTTGATATAGTGTATGAGGACAGCGACCTTTTAGTTGTTAATAAGCCTAAGGGAATGGTTGTTCACCCTGCTCCCGGTAATTATGAAGGCACGCTTGTTAATGCACTTTTATATCATTGCGGCAACAGCTTAAGCGGTATTAACGGTGTAATACGTCCCGGAATAGTTCATAGAATTGATAAGGATACTTCGGGGCTTTTAATAGTAGCAAAAAACGATTTTTCCCATTTGCATCTTGCCCAGCAGATTAAAGAACATTCCTTTTATCGTGCATATCAGGCAGTTGTATACGGAAATATTAAAGAGGATAAGGGAACGGTAAACGAGCCTATCGGCAGAAGTCCTAAGGACAGAAAGCGTATGGCTGTAGTTTACAAAAATTCAAGAAACGCAATCACTCATTATGAAGTTTTGAAGCGTTTCGGTAATTTTACTCATATAAAGTGCATACTCGAAACGGGAAGAACTCACCAAATAAGAGTTCACATGGCTTATCTCGGTCATCCGCTTGCAGGCGACAGCGTTTACGGGCCTAAAAAGGTTATCACCAAGCTTTCAGGTCAATGCCTTCACGCAGGCGAGATTGGCTTTGTTCATCCGAGAACGAATGAATATTTGCACTTTACTTCACCTTTGCCTGATTATTTTACTGATTTTTTGGCAGAGCTTGAAAGAAAACAATAATACCGTGAGGATTTAGGATGGAAAAAACTTTTGAAAATTGGCTTGTGGTATCGGATATCGACGGTACTCTTAATAATAAAATCCGCAAGCTGCCAAAAAGAAATTATGATGCAATTAAAAAATTCACTGATTTAGGCGGTAATTTCACTCTCGCTTCAGGTAGGCTTCAGTCAAGCCTTGAAAGAAATTATAACAGAATAACGCCCAATCAGCCTGCCGTTGTTTTAAACGGTGCAGGGCTTTATGATTATAAGGAAAAGAAAATGCTTTGGCGAAGCACAATCGGAGAAAAAGGACGTGACTTTGTAAAGCTTGTTGAAAAAGAATATAACAAGTTTTTTAAAAGCGTTGATATAGGAATTTATTTTGACGATTATGTTTATATTGTTAAAAACGGACTTTTTGCAAGTGCAACAATGCATTTTGACAAGGCTCATTTTGAAGTGGTTAAATCTATTGACGATGTACCGAAAGACGGCTGGATGAAGGTTATTTTTTGGTCCAATCCAATTACAATTAAGTCGCTTCAAAAATTTATTGACAAAAACGAAAACCCCGACGCTAACTTTATGTCCTCATCTGTTTGCACGATTGAAATGCTTCAAAAAGGCACTCATAAGGGTGTCGGCATTATGAAACTTGCAGATATGCTCGGCATAGATAAAAGCCATGTTGCGGCAATCGGGGATTATTATAATGACTGGGATATGCTCAAAACAGTTGGGCTTCCCGCCTGTGCAGGTCAAGCTCCCGCACCTATACACAATATTTGTAAATTTGAGGCTTGCCATTGCAACAAGGGCTGTGTTGCCGATTTGCTTGAATATATTATGTCCGGCAAGGCTGAAGAAGATATTAAGAAAGAAAATAATAAAAAGTAGGTAATCTTATGTTGACTATTGGTGCACATTTGAGTGCTTCTAAGGGATATACGGCGATGCTTAAGCAAGCTGTGGAAATAGGCGCTAACACTTTTCAGTTTTTTACACGTAATCCGAGGGGTGGAAGTGCAAAGGCTATTGACGAAAATGACGTGAATGAGTTTTTAAAACTTATGGAAGAAAATGATTTTCCCGTAATTTTGGCTCATGCGCCTTATACGCTTAATCTTTGCTCGGCTAAGCCTGAAACAAGGGAGTTTGCAAGAAACACATTTTTAGATGATTTAAAAAGAATGGAATATACTCCTCATCAGCTTTATAATTTCCATCCGGGTTCTCATACGGGTCAGGGCGCAGAGGTCGGAATTGACCTTATAGCCGGGGCACTTAATAAGGTGCTTTTCCCTGAAATGACTACCACTGTTTTGCTTGAAACCATGGCAGGCAAGGGAACAGAGATTGGCAGAAGCTTTGAGGAACTTCGTGCAATTATTGATAAGGTGGAGCTTGATGATAAAGTCGGCGTTTGCCTTGACACGTGCCATGTTAATGATGCCGGCTATGACGTAGTTAATAATCTTGACGGCGTTTTGGAGGAATTTGATAAGGTAATCGGTCTTGACAGGCTCAAGGCAATACATCTCAATGATTCTAAAAATCCGCTTGGCGCCCATAAGGACAGGCACGAGAAAATCGGCGAGGGCTATATCGGCAAGGATGCTATGGAAAGAATTATTAATCATCCAAGCCTTAAAAACCTTCCGTTTTATCTTGAAACGCCGAATGATATTGACGGCTATGCTAAAGAAATTGCGCTTTTAAGGTCTTTATATAAAGGATAAGAGAAAGTAAAGAGAGGTAAAATTATGAGTATTGAAAAAAGATTTTTTGGAAAGCTTGACGGCAAGGGCAATGTTGATATTTATAAAATCACTAATAAAAACGGCGCATTTGTTGAGCTTATGACTCTCGGCGCAGGTATTCATTCTATTAATGTACCTGACAGAAACGGCAAGCTCGGCGATGTTGTTTTGGGCTTTGACGATGTTAATAATTATCTTAATCCCGACCTCGGATATCAGGGTCTTGTAGTCGGCAGATATGCTAACAGAATACGTGACGCAAAGTTTTCTATGGACGGTGTGGAGTATAACACTCCTAAAAATCAAGGCACTTGGACTCTTCACGGCGGCGGTCGTTTCAGTTTTAATATTTGGGAGGTTAAGGAAACAGGCAACGATTTTGTTGTATTTTCTTTCTTCTCACCCGATATGCAGGACGGATTTCCCGGCAATTTCACAATGAACGTTAAATATACATTCGACGACAGCAATACTCTCAAAATCGAATATTTTGTTTTATCTGATAAAAAGACGGTTGCAAATCCGACAAATCACGCATATTTCAATCTTTCAGCAGACAGTTCAAAAACTGTTGAAGACGAATATTTGCAGGTTAATGCCGATAAATTTACCGAAACCGACGATACCCAGCTTCCCACCGGCGAGCTTGGTTTGGTTGAGGGCACTATGATGGATTTCAGAACCTTGCATAAAATCGGCGATAAAATTGATGAGCCTTTTAGGGCAATTATTGAGGGCATAGGCTATGATAATAACTACTGCCTTTGTGATAAAAAACTCGGCGAACTTACGCAGGCGGCTGTGCTTTATGATGAAGCATCGGGCAGGCAGATGCAGGTTTATACCGACCTTGTTGGAATTCAGGTTTATTGCGGCGGTTGGCTTGCAAAGGACGGCAATCCGGGAAAGGGCGATTCCAAAGTGACCTTCCGCCGTGGCGTTGCACTTGAAACTCAGTTCTATCCTGATTCTGTTAATCATTCCAATTTCCCGTTTAAGTTTGTTGAGCCAAACGAGGAATTTAAGACAACAACGGAATTTAGATTTTCGGTGAAATAATTTAACAAATATAATAAAAAACGGGCAGTTCACAACGAACTGCCCGTTTTGCTATGCTGTTATTAAAAATATGTTTTAGTAAATAGACCTAACTTTGATTACACCGTTAATTGCTGTTATATCGTCAAGCACCTTTTGAGCAGGGGTTTCGTCAACATCAATAATTGAGTAAGCTGTTTCGCCTCTGTTTTTATCCTCAAATGATGCAATATTAATTCCGTCACGGCTGATTGTATCTGTAATTGTCGCAATCATATTCGGCTGATTCTTATGAATAACGGTAATTCTTGAAACACCCGATTTTGCCATTGAAACAGCAGGGAGGTTTACTGAATTTTTAATGTTTCCGTTTTCAAGGTAATCAATAAGCTCATCAGCACCCATTGAAGCACAGTTTTCTTCGCTTTCAGGAGTGCTTGCACCAAGGTGAGGCATTGCGATAACTCCGTCAATTCCGATGATATCAGCTGATGGGAAATCTGTAACATACGCCGCCATTTTTCCTTCTTCAAGAGCGTCAACTATTGCCTGCGAATCAGCAAGGTCACCACGTGCAAAGTTGAGAACCCTGACTGTGTTTTTCATTTTATCGATAGACTCTGTGCAAATCATTTTTCTTGTATCGTCTGTAAGCGGTACGTGAAGGGTGATATAATCAGCAACAGGGAAAATTTCGTCAAGATTGTTGTTGACTGTTATCCCTGCTTTAAGAGCAACACCTGCCGGCAAGAATGGGTCATAACCGATAACGTTCATACCAAGGTCAACTGCGGCTTCGGCAACAAGGCGACCGATAGCTCCAAGACCGATTACTGCAAGCGTTTTACCCTTGATTTCAGGACCTGCAAATGCACTCTTGCCCTTTTCGACTGTTTTACCTACGTTGTCGCCCTCGTCTTTAATGGTTTTGCACCAATCAATAGCTTTAGTCACCTTACGGCTTGAAAGGAGTAAACCGCAAATTACAAGCTCCTTAACGGCGTTTGCATTAGCACCCGGAGTGTTAAATACTGCAATGCCGAGGTCTGTGCATTTTGGAATAGGAATGTTGTTTACGCCTGCGCCTGCTCTTGCGATTGCGAGAAGTGATGACGGCATTTCCATATCGTGCATAGCCGCACTTCTTACCATAATTGCGTCAGGTGACTGCGCACTGTCGTCAATTGTGTATTTAGCCTCGTCAAATTTTGATAAACCTACATTTGATATTTTATTGAGAGTTTTAACAGTAAACATTATTTGTTTTCCTCCTCAAACTTAGCCATAAATTCAACAAGCTTTTCAACACCTTCAATAGGCATTGCGTTATAGATAGAAGCTCTCATACCGCCGACTGTTCTGTGGCCCTTAAGGTTTACAAATCCGTTTTGCTCAGCTTCTGAAATAAATTTCTTTTCAAGCTCGTCGTCGCCGATAACAAAAGGTACATTCATAAGCGAACGGTCCTCAGGAACAACAGTGCCTTTGAATAATTTAGAATTGTCAAGAAAATTGTAAAGAATAGCGGCTTTCTTTTCGTTTCTTTCTTTCATCTTTTCAAGACCGCCAATATCGTTTTTAATCCATTCAAGAACAAGCTTGCAAATATAAATAGTCCAACAAGGTGGGGTATTATAAAGTGAATCTGCGTCAGCCTGAATTTTGTAGTTCATCATAACAGGGGTGATATCCCTTGCGTTTCCTAAAAGGTCCTCACGAATTATGGCAACAACAAGACCTGCCGGAGCAACGTTCTTTTGAGCGCCGAAATAAACCATACCGAACTTGCTGATGTCAAGCGGCTCGGAAAGTGCACATGAAGATACGTCTGCAATAAGCACCTTGTCGCCTACAGGAGGGAGCTCTTTGTAAACAGTACCGTAAATAGTATTGTTCATACAAATATATACATAGTCTGCATCCTCACGGAAATCTTCAGGCTTAGTCTTTGGAATGTATGTAAATGTTTTGTCTGCAGATGAAGCTGCGGCAACAACGTCGCCGTATTTTTGAGCCTCTGCAAATGCTTTTTTAGCCCACTGACCTGTGATAATATAATCAGCCTTGCCGCTGCCGTTCATAAAGTTAAGCGGAATAGCCGAAAATTGAGCGGATGCACCGCCCTGAAGGAATAATACCTTGTAATTGTCAGGCACATTGTAAAGCTCACGCATAAGAGCCTCTGCATCCTTAATAATCTTGTCAAATACTTTTGAGCGGTGGCTCATCTCCATAACAGACTGACCGCAGCCCTGATAATCGAGCATCTCGTCTGCTGCTTGCTTTAACACCTTTTCGGGAAGTGTTGACGGACCCGCACTGAAATTGTAAACTCTTGCCATAGTTGGTTTCCTCTCTTATATAAAAAATTTGATTTCTTTTAAAATCTGTATCACCTATTATACTATTGTTTAACTTTTTGTCAATGATTGATTTAAAAATTTGTGATAATATACAACAGATTGACAATAATATAACAATATTGTTAAATATCGTGGAAATATCAGATGAAAATCGCAATAAATATGACAATTTAATGCGTTTGTATATATCTATGTTTTTTTATATATATCCTTATTGAAAAAATATATGAACTATGATAAAATACATTTGTATAGTTGTATAGTTTTTTAGCGTAATCAGTCATACTGTTATGCTTGAGGCAAAATAATGCAACAAAAGGGGTAAAATTTATGAAAAAATCGGAGGTATATCTTCCGTCTAATGACGGCAAAAATCAACTTCATACTGTAATTTGGGAGCCTGATACGGAATATCCGAGGGCAATTTTGCAAATTGTTCACGGAATGTGCGAATATGTTGACAGGTATGACGATTTCGCAAATTATTTAACTCAAAACGGCTTTGCGGTTATAGGCAACGACCATTTGGGTCACGGCAAAAGCGTTAAAAGAAATGATGATTTAGGCTTTTTTGCATCAACTGACGGTGACAAAATTGTTATCGAGGATTTGCACAACGTTATGCTTTTTGCCAAGGATAAGTGGCTCGGCACACCGCTTTTTATGCTCGGTCACAGTATGGGCTCGTTTTTTACAAGGGTATTTTTGACTAAATACAGCGTTGAGCTTGACGGCGCAGTTATTATGGGCACGGGTTTTATTCCCGATTCCGCCGCTAAAATAGGTATGATGCTTTCGTCACTAATATGCAAGACTAAGGGCGAAAGATACAAAAGCAAGCTTCTTGAAAGCTTGACCTTAGGCTCAAATAATAAAGCGTTTGCGCCTAACAGAACTCCTGATGATTGGCTTACAAGGGACGAAAAGGCAGTTGACAAATATGTAAACGATAAGCTTTGCGGCTTTACCTTTACGGCAAAGGCTTATAATGATTTCTTTAAAATTATCCATTCAATTGCAATCAACAAAAAATGCGAGGGTATTTCCAAAGAACTGCCTGTTTTGATAACGTCGGGAGAGGTTGACCCTGTCGGCGGAAAAAAAGCTTGCGAGAAGCTTTTGTTTAAATACGAGTCGGCTAAAATTACGGATACAAGCATTAGGATTTATCCCAATGACCGCCACGAAATACTCAACGAGCTTGACAAAGAGGAAGTATATAAAGACATTGCTGATTGGTTAATAAGTAAAATATAATTATTGTTAAATTTACTCTTGACTTTTTATTATACTTATTATATAATCTTTACACCGCATATTATGGGCAGGCAAGAGATACGCAGTATCCGCCTATTATAGCGAGACTTGAAAAGGAGATAAAAAGACTATGTACGCTGTTATTGTTACAGGCGGTAAGCAGTACAAGGTTGCTGAAGGCGATGTTCTTTATATCGAAAAGCTTGATGCTCAGGCTGAAGAGAATGTAACATTCGACACAGTTCTTGCAATCGGTGCAGACGACAGCTTTAAGGCTGGTAAGGATTGCGCTAAGGCTACTGTTGACGCTAAGGTTCTTAAGAATGGCAAGGGTAAGAAGATTACTGTATTTACTTACAAGCCAAAGAAGGACGAAAAACGCAAGAAGGGTCATCGTCAGCCATACACAAAGGTTGAGATTACCAAGATTAATGCGTAATGATTAATGTTGAATTTTTCAGCGGAATTAACGGTTTGTGCGGCTTTGAAGCAACGGGGCATTCAATGAGTGCCGATTCGGGAGAGGACATTATTTGTGCTTTTGTTTCGAGTGCTTGCTTAATGGCAGCAAATACCGTGACTGAAATTATCGGTCTTGATTGCGACGCTCAGTCGGATGACGGATATTTAAAATTGATGATTCTCGAAAATTCCGCAAAAGCTCAGGATGTGCTTAAGGGTTTAAGGCTTCATTTAACGGAGCTTGCCAAGCAGTATCCTGAAAACATAAAAGTGATTTATCGGAGGTGTAATAATGCTTAAATTAGATTTACAGCTTTTCGCTCATAAGAAAGGTATGGGTTCTACAAAGAACGGCAGAGATTCAGAGTCTAAGCGTCTTGGCGCTAAGAGAGCTGACGGCCAGTTTGTTCTTGCAGGCAATATCCTTTACCGTCAGAGAGGAACACACATTCATCCGGGCAACAACGTTGGTATCGGCAAGGACGACACTCTTTTCGCTCTTGTTGACGGCACCGTTAAGTTTGAAAGAATGGGTAAGGACAGAAAGATGGTTTCTGTTTATCCTGTTGAGCAGTAATTTAAGATTTATAAAAAATTATCCCACGGAATATTCCGTGGGATTTTTTGTTTTATGATTATAATATTTTACGGTTGCGAAGAAGTAGTCAGAATTGGATTTTTAGTGAAGGGAGCTGTACGTTGGTACTGCCCCTTTGCTAAAAATCCAAAGTGCCCAACGTTTTGTCGCCGTATCCTTTAGGATATTAAGACAAAACTTTCAAATGTTATTGATATAAAAAATAAAGGAATTAGAAAAACGTAGATAAATACGTATTTCTAATTCCTTTTTTTGTAGTGGACCCCCGGAAAGCGTAAGCTTTTTGGGAAAAAAGAGAAAGGAACGAAGTGTTTATTATAAATTTCACAGAAATTTATTCAAACACGGAACTTTTTCAACGTGGGCACGGTTATGGCTGCTTATTCACAACCGATTAGTGCAGCAAGATTATCTGAAAATTCTGTTGGATTTTCAAGGTCGAGCCCTGCAATAAGTCTTGCTGATGAATAAAGAAGATTTGTATATTTCTTAAGTGTATCGTCATCTACACTCTTAAGCTTTTCAACAATCGGATGGTCTGCATTAACCTCAAGCACAAGCTGAGCCTTAACACCTTGATTAGCGCCGGGCATAGAATTAAGCACCTTTTCCATTTCAAGCGAAACATAGCCTTCTGCTGAAAGACAAACAGGGTGCGAGCCGAGTTTATTTGTAAGCTTAACTGCTGTTACCTTGCCGTCGAGTGCTTCTTTCATTTTATCAAGAAGTTGTTTAGCATCCTCGTTTTTCTTTGTCATTGCTTCTTTTTCGGCATCGGTACTTAAATCGAGGTCATCCTTGCAAACGTTTACAAAGTGCTTGCCGTCGTATTCCATAAGCATTTGAACTGCAAATTCATCAACCTCGTCGGTAAAGTAAAGCACTTCATAGCCCTTTGCCTTAACAGTCTCAACCTGAGGAAGAAGCGCAATCTTTTGTTCATTATCGCCGCAAGCATAGTAAATGTCGTTTTGCGACTCTGCCATTCTGCCGACGTATTCCTTAAGTGTTGTCGGTTTTTCGTCAGCCGAGGTTTTAAACAAAAGTAAGTCCTTAAGACCGTCTTTTTCCATACCGTAGTTAGCATAAACACCGTATTTTAACTGCAAGCCAAAAGTTTTGAAGAATTTTTCATACTTTTCTCTGTCGTTTTTGAGCATTTTTGTAAGCTCATTTTTAATTTTCTTGTCAATTGCTTTAGCAATAATTTTAAGCTGATGGTCGTGCTGCAGCATTTCACGGCTGATATTAAGGCTTAAATCTGCACTGTCTACAAGACCTTTTACAAAGCTAAAATAATCGGGCAAAAGGTCGGCACACTTGTCCATAATAAGAACACCGTTTGAATAAAGCTGTAAGCCTTTTTCGTATTCCTTTGAATAGAAATCATAAGGCGGATTTTCCGGAATGTAAAGAAGTGCGTCAAATGTAGCCTGACCCTCTGTTTTTGCGTGAATTACGTGCAGAGGATTGTTGTAATCCATAAACTTTTGCTTGTAAAATTCGTTATATTCCTCCGGCTTGATTTCGCTCTTATTCTTTCTCCAAAGCGGAACCATAGAATTAAGCGTTTCTTCGCTTACTTCTGTAATGTATTCACCCTCTTTGTCAGGGTCGGGAACCTGATGGCTCATTTCCATAACGATAGGGTAGCGAATGTAGTCGGAATACTTCTTTACAAGCTCATCAATTGTATATTGCTCAAGGTATTTTGAGTAGTCCTCGTTTTCCGTGTCCTCTTTAACGTAAAGAGTAATTTCACTTCCTGCGTTTTCCTTTTCACATTCTTCGATTGTATATCCGTCAGCACCCGTTGAAACCCACTTGTGAGCGACGTTCTCGCCGAATGCTTTTGAAATAACCTCTACCTTATCAGCAACCATAAATGAAGAATAGAAGCCTACGCCGAATTGACCGATAACCGAAATATCGTCTGTCTTTTCATTGTCTGCATTTTCTTTTTTGAAATTGAATGAGCCGCTCTTTGCGATTGTGCCGAGATTGTTTTCAAGCTCTTCAGCGGTCATACCGATGCCGTTATCGCTGATTTTAATAGTTCGGTTTTCCTTGTCAAGGTCAATATGGATTTTGAAATCTTCTCTTGCAAGCTTAACGCTGTCATCTGTAAGAGATTTGAAATATAACTTGTCTATAGCATCGCTTGCATTGGAAATAAGCTCACGTAAAAATATTTCCTTGTGAGTGTAAATTGAATTAATCATCATATCAAGCAGCTTTTTGGACTCTGCTTTGAATTGCTTTTTCCTCATATATATCACCCTTTGAATATTAATTAGCACTCGAAGTACCTGAGTGCTAATTAATATTATAGACCATTTTCTTTTATTGTCAATAGGTGTAATAAAATTTTTATAAAAAACAGAGCCGTAAAAATTACGGCTCTGCAAAATCAAATATTATTTGGTTTTTATGGTTTTTACTTTGGACCATGAGGAATAAACCTTGATTGTTTTTCCTTGATATTTTACGTTTTTGTATGTGCGAATGCGAACGTAATATTTTTTCTTGGCTTTGAGCTTTTTAACAGTGGTTTTTGTGGTTTTCTGCTTAGAAATTGTAACAGTCTTTTTATTCTTTTTAAACTTCTTATCGGTTGCAAGCTGAATTTGGTATCCCTTGATTGTTTTTACTTTTTTCCACTTTACCGTTATTGCTTTTTTGCCCTTTGAAAGCTTTGAAATTGAAGCCTTTTTGTACTTGCTGTCAACCCAATTTCCGGATACCTTTTTCGCATTTTTTGTTGGCTTTGAAGCCTTTGTCGTAGTCGGTTTTGTGGTTGGCTGCGTTGATGAAGTTGCCTGCGGCTGCGCAGCTTGTGTTGTAGGAGCAGAAGTTGTTGTGGTAGTAGTTGTATAATTAGGATTTTTCACCTTGTGGCAAACTAAACAAAATTCCTCATTATTGTCAAACACGTGATTATCGGTTTTTGCAAGTTCTTTTGTTTCCAAAGTTCTTTTGCAGATATCGCAAACAGTAGATAAAACACCTGTTTCGGCGCAAGTTGGCTCTTTTGTTATTTTTTGAATTCCAGTACACATACGAAGTTTTGGGTGTTCCTTATACTGTTTATCGCTTGTTGCCGCAGATATGCTCGGTTTCCAAACAGGTGCGTAGTGCGCATTATTCATATCACCGCCGGTATAAGGATAAGCGGCAAACGAAAAATTCGGAGCTTTTGCGCTGATTTCTTGAGCAGTTTCTCCGTCCAATGCATAAATGATTTTTGAAACGCTGTTATCTCTTTTTAAAAATGTAATAGTGTAAATATATTTAAACGGGTATTTATGATTTAAAGCCCATTCCTGAGTTTTCGATTTGTCAAAACCGTAAAAAGTAACATCATTTTTTCCGATAGGTAAAATTCCCTGTGCACTGATTTGACACGTTTGGTCATAAATAATTACACTTTGTAATTTATCAGCCTTGCTGAAAGCATAGCTTTGAATCTCATCAATTCCGACATTTACAATAACTTTTGTGATTTTGTCGCCAATGTTTCCGTAATCGTAAGATGAAGCGCTGACAGTGCCTTTTCCGGTAAAGGTGAGCGTTCCGGTTGCCTCGTCAAAACTTGATTTAACGCTTTGCTCCGCCCTTGCCGTAATGTTAAGCCCGGCGCTCATAGTAAGAAGCATAACAAGGGATAAAAAGATTGATAATGCCTTTTTCACATAAACCACCCTTTATAATAAGTATATATTAATTATAACAAATAAAATAGTATTAATCAATATACATTATTGATTAAATATCAATATAGATATTCATTGAAATATTTTAACAATTCGTTAGGTGTAACATTTAAACATTTACAAAAAAGTGCAAATTCATAGTCAGTAACCTGACGTTGATTTTTTTCTATCTTACTAACCATTTGTTGGTCGATATTAACATTCATTAACTGCATTTTTGCCGCTAATTCATTTTGGGATAAGCCGCATTCTTTTCTCAATTCTGCAAGTCGTTTGCCTATAATGTTTTTATTACCGTTAAAAGTTATTTGTTTCACATAATCAGTCCTTACGTTATATTAACGTATTGACAATATCATATATTTATTGTATAATTACGTCACAATAACGTAATCGTTAATTAAAATCAAGGAGTAAAAGATAAAAATGAAAAAGAAAATAATTATACCGATTTCCATTGTTGTTTTAATCATAATTTTTATTGTGAGTTTTTCTATGTGTTCTTCAAGCAATTCGCAAGATTATTATGAGAATGATGATTTTAGCGAGACAGATGGATTTACAGAGGATAATGAAATTGAAGACAATATCAGTTCTGTAGGAAATGAAACACTTCAATACCCGTCTGAAAATGACGAATGGGAATATGACGTGTATGAAACATATATAACGCTGAAAAAATATAAGGGAAACAGTAAAACGGTGAATATCCCGTCCGAAATAGAAAATAAGCCTGTAAAATCAATAGGCTCTAAATGTTTTAATAAAGATGACCAAGGCGTTTATAATGATACACCGCCTCTCAAGGAACCCGAATTTACTTCAATTAACATTCCTGATTCGATTGAAGTTATTGAATCAGCGGCGTTTAAAGGTGTTCAAATATCAAAACTGATAATTCCCAAAAGCGTATATTTTATTGACGAGTATGCATTTGCATATAATGATAAATTAGAAAACATAATCTTGCCCAACAGCATTACCGTAATTAAACAAGGAACATTTATGAATTGCACAAATTTAAGTTCAATTCAATTACCTGATAATCTCGAAGAAATTCAGGGTGGGGCATTTGAAGCAACGGGATTAGAAAATTTAGTTATGCCTGATTCGGTTGCAAAATGCGGCGACCAAGTATTTGCTTATTGTTCAAAGCTGAAAAGTGTAACATTGTCTGAATCGTTAATAACAGACACTAACGGAAGTGAAATGTTTGAAAAATGTTCAAGTCTTACGGAAATTCATTTTTCAGGACTTGAAGCAGGATTGAATGAATATGACATTATTGGGGTAAATATAGATAATTTAACTATATACGGCAAATCAGGTTCAAAAGCCGCAACTTCTGCCACAAGATTAGGCATAAAATTTGTTCTTGAATAAAAATAAAAAAGTGACCATAAGGCTGAATTAACAGCTTTTATGGTCACTTTTTTATTTGAAATATTATTTTTTTCTGCTTTCTGCTTTAAGTCTAAGTGACTTGTCAAGAATAGTCTTTCTCAAACGGATTGACTTAGGAGTTACCTCCAAAAGCTCATCGTCAGCCAAAAATTCCATACTCTGCTCAAGTGAAAGGGTAGTAGGCGGAACAAGCTTTAATGCCTCGTCAGAGCCGCTTGCACGTGTATTTGTAACATGCTTTTTCTTGCATACGTTGCAAACGATGTCCTCGTCCTTAGCGCACTCACCGACAATCATACCCTCATATACTTCAACACCCGGACCTACAAAAAGACGTCCACGGTCCTGAGTGTTCCAAAGACCGTAGCCTGTCGTAGTTCCTGTTTCGTGAACAACGATTGAGCCTCGATCTCTTGTTTCGATATCGCCCTTGAATTCCTCATATCCGGCGAAAAGCTGGTTCATAATGCCGTTGCCGTTTGTATCGGTCAAAAATTCCGAACGGTAGCCGATAAGACCTCTTGACGGAATTTTAATTTCAAGGTGGGTCATACCTGTTGAACGGGTATCCATATTCTCAATTTCGCCCTTGCGTGAGCAAAGCTTTTGCATAACGTTGCCGACGTATTCCTCAGGCACTTCGATAATAGCAAGCTCCATAGGCTCAAGCGTTCTGCCGTTTTCGTCCTTTTTAAGGATAACCTGCGGACGTGAAACCTGAAATTCGTAATTTTCTCTTCTCATAGTTTCAATAAGGATTGAAAGATGAAGCTCACCTCTGCCCGATACCTTGAAAGTATCCATAGAGTCTGTTTCCTCAACTCTCATTGATACGTTCGTTTCAACTTCTTTGAAAAGTCTGTCACGAAGGTTACGGGAAGTTACATATTTGCCCTCCTTGCCTGCGAAAGGAGAATCGTTTACCATAAAGTTCATAGAAATTGTAGGCTCGTCAATTTTAACGAAAGGAAGCGGCTCAATGCAGTTAGGGTCGCATGCTGTTTCGCCGATATTGAGGTCGGCAATACCTGCCACGCAAACTATATCGCCAAATTCGGCATCGTCGCAGTCAACTCTTTTAAGACCTTCAAATTGATAAATCTTAGAGAATTTAACGTTTTCCTGAGTGCCGTCCTGCCTGCAAAGAACATAAGGAGTGTTTACCTTAATTGTACCTCTCTCAACTCTGCCGACGCCGATTCTGCCAACATAATCGTCATATTCAAGAGATGAGAAAAGGATTTGAGCAGGGCCGTTTGGGTCACCTGTCGGGGATGGTATGTATTTAAGAATAGCGTCAAGAAGCGGCCTCATATCGCCCTCTCTTACGTTAGGGTCGAGGCTTGAATAACCGTCCTTTGCAGAAGCGAAAACAACAGGAAAATCAATTTGGTCATCATCTGCACCAAGCTCTATAAAGAGGTCAAGCACCTCGTCAATAACCTCCTGCGGTCTTGCACCGTCACGGTCAATTTTGTTTACAACTACAAGCGGGGTTTTCTTAAGGCCTAAAGCCTTTTTAAGAACGAAACGTGTTTGCGGCATACAACCCTCAAATGCGTCAACAACAAGAATTACGCCGTCAACCATTGTAAGTATACGCTCAACCTCGCCGCCGAAATCAGCGTGACCCGGAGTATCAACAATGTTGATTTTTGTATCTTTATAGTGGATAGAAGTGTTTTTTGAAAGAATTGTAATTCCACGCTCTTTTTCAAGGTCGTTGGAGTCCATAACTCTTTCCTGCACTGCCTCGTTATCACGGAAAATACCGCTTTGATGGAGCATTTCATCAACAAGGGTAGTCTTGCCGTGGTCAACGTGGGCAATGATAGCAATGTTTTTTATGTCTTTTCTTGTACTCAATTAAATCACCTTATTTCAAATTCTGCGTTATTTTGTAATTTTAAAGCTGTCACGCAGTGCAACCGTTCTGTTAAATACAGGCTTTTCGTCTGTTGAATCCTTATCCTTGCAGAAATATCCGTTTCTCATAAACTGATACTTAGCGCCGACTTCGCAGTTAAGAAGCGCTTTTTCAACATAGCCGCTTACGACCTTTAATGAGTCGGGGTTAAGGTTATCTTCAAATGAACTTACGCCCTCCTCGTCGCTTGGGTTTGCAACGTTGAAAAGTCTTTCATAAAGTCTTACCTCGCAAGGTACATTTTCCTTAGCCGATACCCAATGTATTGTGCCTTTAACTTTTCTGCCGTCAGGGGAGTCACCGCCAAAGGTTTCAGGGTCGTAGGTTGCGTGAACACAGCAAACCTCGCCGTTTTCGTCAAGGTCATATCCTGTGCAAGTTACGTAATAAGCCTTGTAAAGTCTGACTTCGTTGCCGACAAAAAGACGTCTGTATTTCTTAATAGGCTCAACCATAAAGTCGTTTTTCTCAATCCAAAGCTCTTTGGTAAAAGGAATCTTTCTTGTGCCGTATTCAGGGTGGTCGGGGTGATATTCGCACTCAATTTCCTCAACCTTGCCCTCAGGGAAATTATCAATAACAAGCTTAACAGGGTCAATAACAGCCATAGCTCTCGGTGAGTTAGTGCCGAGATTATCTCTTACGCAAGCCTCAAGAAGCGCAAAATCAATAACGCTGTATGCCTTTGACACACCTATTCTTTCGCAAAAATCACGAATAGCGGCAGCAGGATATCCTCTTCTTCTCATACCGCTGATTGTTGCCATTCTTGGGTCATCCCAGCCGGAAACAATATTGTCCTGAACAAGCTTTAAGCACTTTCTCTTTGAGGTGAGTGTGTAGTTAAGATTCATTCTTGCAAATTCAATCTGCCTTGGCTTTTCACCCTCAATAAGTTCGTCTACAAACCAATTGTAAAGCGGTCTGTGATTTTCAAATTCAAGCGAACAAAGCGAATGGGTTACACCCTCATAAGCGTCTGAAAGCGGGTGCGCAAAGTCATACATAGGATATACGCACCATTTGTCGCCTGTTCTGTGGTGGTGAGCATACATAATTCTGTAAATGATAGGGTCACGCATATTGAGGTTAGGAGATGCCATATCGATTTTTGCCCTAAGCACCATTTTGCCCTCTTCAAATTCACCCTTTGTCATTCTGTCAAACAGGTCAAGGTTTTCATCAATGCTTCTGTCACGGTAAGGTGAATTTTTACCCGGCTCGGTAAGCGTGCCTCTGTATTCTCTCATCTGCTCAGGTGAAAGCTCACAAACGTAAGCCTTGCCCTTTTTGATAAGCTTGATTGCACATTCATATAAGAAATCAAAATAATCCGACGCATAGTAGAGATTGTCCCAATCAAAGCCGAGCCATTTGATATCCTCTTTTATGGCATCAACATATTCAGTGTCCTCTTTAATCGGATTTGTATCGTCAAGTCGGAGATTGCATTTGCCTTTGTATTTTTCTTTTACGCCGAAATTGATGCAAATTGCCTTAGCATGACCGATATGAAGATATCCGTTTGGCTCAGGAGGAAAACGTGTTTGAATTTTTGAATATTTGCCTTCGGCTAAATCCTCGTCAATAAAATCATGAATGAAATTTGACGGTGCTTTTACTTCTTCGTTCTTTTCTGCTTCTGCCATTATTTATTCTCCTTGTAATATTCAAGTGCTTTTGTAAGTCTTTCTTTAACTCTCTTTTCGCCTAAAAGAGCGGTGATAGAGAAAAGGTCAGGAGTGTTAGTTCTGCCTGTTAAAGCAACACGTATAATTGTTGATACGTCACCAACGTGACCTTTGAAATTGTCAGGATTTTGCTTGTATTCCTTAACGTTGGGAGTGCAGCCGCACGGCTCGCAAATTGATTTAATCCTTGAAAACCAAGCGTCCTTGTCATCATTTAAATTAACTTCATCAATGTATTTTTCAAGAACGCTCTTTGCAAGTTCATTTGTTGCATTGCCGCAAAGCTCATAGCAAGGGGTAAACGTTTCATCATACATATAACTGACATAATCCGGAATATCGGACCATTTTGCGAGGTCCTTTCTCGGCTTTTTGTTTTCTCGGTCGATATTAAGAATATCCTTTGCATATTGCTCGTCCTTAGCATAAAGAGCTGCAAGCTTTTCGTCATATTCCTTTGCCCAAGCATTTGATAATTCAAATACTTCTTCGGCGCTCATTTTGCTTATAACGTTTTTGGAAATATCGGTAAGCTTAACAAAGTCAAACAATGCGCCCGACGCACTCATCTTTTTAAGATTAAACGGAAAATCATAAATGCTTGCGTTTTGATTTGCCCTTCTCCAATCCTCAAAGTTAGAGTTCAAAATTGTCATCATATATTCGTTTACCGAAGCGGCAGGGTAGCCAACCTCGGAATAATACGAAACAGCAGCCTCAGGGTCTTTTCTTTTCGAAAGCTTGCGCTTACCGCCGTTTTCCTCCTTCATAATCGGAGCAACGTGGGCATATTTAACAGGCTTGAAACCAAGTACCTTGAAAAGCTGAAGGTGAAGAGGAACGGAGGCAATCCATTCGTCGCCTCTTGTTACGTGTGTTGTCCTCATCAAATGGTCGTCAATTGCATGAGCAAAGTGATATGTCGGAATTCCGTCTGTTTTAAGAAGCACAACGTCAATAACATTTTCAGGCATTTCAATTTTGCCCTTAATCATATCGTCAAAATAACATTTTTTTTCAATATCGCCAGGCGATTTTAATCTTAATGTCCACGGCATACCGTTTTCAATGTTTTGCTTTATTTGCTCAAATGAAAGGTTACGGCACTTTGCATATTTGCCCCAATAACCCTTTATGTCATCATTTTCTTGCTGCTGCCTGATTTCGTCAATCTCCTCGGCAGTGCAAAAGCACGGATACGCAAGCCCTTGTTTAACAAGGCTTTTTGCATACGTTTGGTAAATTTCTTTTCTTGCGCTTTGGTAATAAGGTCCGTAATCGCCGATTTCATTTCCTTCGCCGATAACGCCTTCGTCAGCCTTAATTGTGTAAACCTCAAGACCTTTGAGCATAGCGTCAACAGCACCGTCAACTTTTCTTTTTTGGTCTGTATCCTCAACTCTTACAAAAAATACTCCGCCTGTGTTCTTAGCAGTAAGATAAGAAGCGAAGCAGGTGTAAAGATTTCCGAAATGGAGATATCCGGTAGGACTTGGTGCAAATCTTGTTACTCTTGCGCCCTCTTTAAGCTGCCTCGGCGGATATTTTTCCTCATAGTATTCAGGTGCTTTGTCTATGTTTGGAAAAAGCAAATCAGCAAGTTCGTCAAAATTCATCATTTTCTCACCCTTATGTATAAAATTCCAATTTAAAATTACATAATATTATTACATAAAATCTATAAATATTCAATATTAAATTATATATTTTTTATTATTTAGAATATTATTATTGAAAATAGACAGATTATGTGATAAATTAAACTATAATCTATATATTATTTTAGATTTTGGGGTTTTAAAATGGGTAAAAGAATAGCACTTTGGGATAATCTTAAGTTATTTTTGATTTTTTTGGTTGTGCTTGGGCATCTTTCGTTTGATTATTTTGATTCAAGCCAAATGTTTCGCACAATTTCAATGGTTATTTATACCTTCCATATGCCGGCATTTGTATTTATAAGCGGGCTTTTTTGTAAAAGGAGTGTTAACAGCGATTCTCCGCCGATTAAGCGTTTTTTCTCTTTTATGATGCTCTATTTATTTTCAAGAATACTTAACTACATACCTAATATCATCTTCGGCGTGCACTCGTTTTTTGACGTGCTTTCTGCCAAGGACGAGCCGTGGTATATGATGGCAATGGCGCTTTGGTATATGATGGCATGGGCAGTAAGAAAGATTGATTCAAAATATGTACTTATTACAAGTATAGTATTCGGATGTTTTATCGGATATATGAAAGGCAATACCGATTTTCTTTGCATTATGCGCCTGATAACGTTCTTCCCGTTCTTCTATGCGGGTTGTGTGCTTGATTTGGATAAGGTCAATAAGGTTACGTCAACTAAGGGAGCAAGGATATTTTCGGCAATATATTTTTTCGCTTTTGTACTCATAATGACGCTTACTGTTGACTACTCGCAGGAACTTTTCCCGCTTTTAAGCGGACGAAGAAGATATTTTGCGCTTGATGACAGCCTTGCCGATTTCGGTTGCCTTTTGCGTCTTGCATATTATGTTGTGGTCGGGCTGTTAATATTCTCTATTGTGTCCCTTTGTCCACGCAAAAAACTCAGAATTACTTCCGGCGGCAGGAAAACGCTTCAGATTTATATTTATCACCGTCCGATTTTATATATAATGGAAAATGCAGGTCTTTTTTATCTTATTCATCAAATTGGTGAAGGCTGGGAATGGGTAGCGATTATCCTTATCTTTGCGCTTACGGCACTTTTGTGTTTTGATTTTTGGCAAAAGCCGATTGATTTTATTATGAATCCAAAATTAAAGGAGAAAGAAAATGCAATTACCAAATGACCCTGTTATGCTTATGAGTGTTATTAATCTTAAGCTTCGTGATTTTTACTCAAACCTTGACGCTTTGTGTGAAGATATGAATGTTGATAAAGGTGAACTTTCAGAAAAGCTTTCCTCGGCAGGCTTTGAATATGACGAAGAGCATAATCAATTTATATAATATCTATGTATAATTTATTATTTCAGCCACAGTTTTTTTACTGCGGCTGAATTTTTTTTCAAAAAAGTATTGACTTTTTGAAAAATATGTGTATAATCTAAATTGTAATCGATACAAAATAACATTCGTTACAAATTAGCACGAAAGGAAGTGAGCAAATGCAGACTAAGGAAATAACAGAACTTTTCAAGCAAAATGGTATTAAGGCAACAGCGCAAAGAATTGCTGTTTATAAATATCTTTATGAAAACAGAATTCACCCCGATGTTGATACCGTTTATAAAAATATGGTTAAGGATAATCCTTCTTTTTCAAAAACTACTGTTTATAATTGCTTGCAGGCGCTTACCGACAGCGGGCTGATTATTCCGGTTGTTATTGAGAGTGAAAAAATCAGATATGATGCCAATCCTAATTTTCATTCGCATTTTAAATGCAGATGCTGCGGAGGAATATTTGATTTCACTTGCAAAATCAGCAATGTTGAGGGCATTGACGGTTTTGATATCGAGCGCAGAGATGTATATTACAGCGGAATTTGCAAAGGCTGTAAAGGAAAAACAAAAAACTAAAATAATTTTAATTTAAAGGAGTAATTTATTATGGCTAAGAAGTATTATTGTCCGGTATGCGGATACGAAAGTGACGAACCTATCGATGTTTGCCCTGTTTGCGGTGCAAAGATGGCAGTAAGAGAAGAGGGCGAAACCTCTTGGGCTGCAGAGCATAAGGTAGGCATTATCGACGGTGTCAGTGAAGAAATCGTAAACGGCCTTCGTGAAAATTTCCAGGGCGAGTGCACCGAGGTTGGTATGTATCTTGCAATGGCAAGAGTAGCTCACAGAGAGGGCTATCCTGAAATCGGTCTTTATTGGGAAAAGGCTGCTTATGAAGAAGCAGAACACGCTGCAAAATTTGCTGAAATGCTCGGTGAAGTTGTAACAGATTCAACTAAGAAAAATCTTGAAATGAGAGCTGCTGCAGAAAACGGAGCAACACTCGGCAAAACTCAGCTTGCAAAGCTTGCTAAGGAGCAGGGTCTTGACGCAATCCACGACGCTGTTCATGAGATGGCAAGGGATGAAGCCCGTCATGGAAAGGCATTCGAGGGTCTTCTTAAGAGATATTTTGCATAAATTTTAAATAAGAATTTGAAAAGGCGGATTTTATCCGCCTTTTCTTTTATAAAGAATGGCGGTTTGTGGCTCAAAATAATAAACAGTCGTCTAATATACGGCGGTTAATCTTATAAAAACAACAAAATGTTTGACAAATTGATTAATTTGTATTATTATTGCTGTACTAAATAACTAACGAGGCGAATAAGATGGAAACTGTGTTTACAAATGCAGATTTTATTTCACTTGACGAACATAATAATACATATTCCGTTATGGTTGTAAAAGGCAAGAATATTGTTTATATGGGTTACAGTGTACCGCTTGCTTACGATGATGCAAAAATTGTTGATTTGGGCGGCAGAGCTGTTCTTCCTTTGGTGAATGATAAAATGTGCTTGACCTATAGGAATAATGCAGAGTGTACTAAACTTGAAGCAGGGCAGTCGGCAGACTTTGCCGTTGTTGATAAAAATATACTTAAGGATAACCAAGATTTAAAGGTGATAAGTGTATATATCCACGGTAAGAAAAAAGATTGATATAAATGAAAAATTCCGTTTGAGATTTTCAAACGGAATTTTTTTAATTCACTTTATTTTTTAACTCTCTGCCGTGGATTATATTTTGCGTGTTTTCAAGAATGTTTTTATAAATTCTTTCAACAGTTAAATGTGTAATTCCTGCGATATGAGGTGTTAAAATCAGTTTATCCTTAAGCTTTATATCAAGCAAAGGATTGTCCTTTTCAAGCGGTTCGGGAGTAAAGACATCAAGCCCGGCACCTGCGATTTCGCCTTTTAACAGGGCGTTTTTAAGTGCATTATTATCCACCAAATCCCCACGTGACGTATTTATTAAAAATGCGTCGTTTTTCATTTTTGAAAGGAAATTATCATCAACCGTATTTATTGTATCCGGTGTTACCGCAAGGTGGAGAGATACTATATCGCTTTCGCTTAAAAGCTTGTCAAGGTTTACATATTGAACGTTTAGCTTTTCTTCAAGGTTTTTATATCTTGTGCGGTTTGTATAAATAACTTTAGCCCCTAAGGCATTACAAAATTCAGCCGTTTTTCTTGCAATATCGCCAAATCCGATTAAGCCGACGGTACATTCGCTGAGTTCTTTTTTTACACCAAAAGAAGCTTTTTTAAACTCAATTTGCCTGCCGTTATATATTTCGTCAACACCCTTTGAAAAATTCCTTAAGCAGCCGAGCATAAGAAACAGCGCAACCTCGCTTACCCCTGTATCGTTTACACCCTTATTGTTGCAAACAGGTATGCCTTTTTTTGTGGCATATTCAACGTCAATA
>OLOU01000494.1_pt1 | contig 34762 bp, 36 predicted proteins | sample 1672101 | NCBI WGS metagenome assembly OLOU01 (sample SAMEA3136645, study PRJEB25190) | human gut metagenome | biome: human gut; feature: human-associated habitat; material: faeces | place: Austria | collected 2013
CCGGCCCGCTGCCGAGACCAAGGAGGAGCGTAAGCGCCAGAAGCGCGCAAATGACCGGAAAAAGCGCCGCGTTCTGGCGCTGTCGCTCGTGCTGAACTTTGCGTCGCTGGCGCTTTTGAAGTACGGCGGTTTTCTGGCTTCCTCCGTCAATGCAGTGCTTGGCACGGAGCTGCCGCTGCCGCATTTTCTTCTGCCGCTCGGCATATCCTTCTACATTTTCCAAACCTCCGCTTATCTGATCGATATCAACCGCGGCAAACATCGGGCAGAGCGGAGCTTCCTGCGCTATGCGCTGTTTGTCTGCTATTTCCCGCAGCTGGTGCAGGGGCCGATCAACCGCTTTGCCGATCTCCAGCCGCAGCTCACGGAGGGAAACGATTTTTCCTGGGATAATATCCAGCACGGGTTCCTGCGCATGCTCTACGGCGTGCTGAAAAAGGCGATGATCGCAGATACGCTTGCACCGATCGTGGCGAAGATCTACGGCGGTTACGCGGCCTACCCCGGCATCATCTGCTTTCTGGGTGCGGCACTCTACTGCATCCAGCTTTACTGCGACTTTTCCGGCGGCATCGACCTGATGATGGGCATCTCCCGCCTGTTTGGCATCTCCATGCAGGAGAATTTCTGCCGCCCCTATTTTTCTGTCAGCCTGTCCGATTTCTGGCGGCGCTGGCATATCTCACTGGGCGAGTGGATGAAGGACTACCTGTTTTATCCGCTGGCACTTTCCAAGCCGTTCGGCAGGCTCGCGCAGTTCTGCCGCCGCCATATGCCGCTGGATGCCGCAAAGTGTATCGTGCCGAGTCTGTGCACGTTCCTCGTGTTTCTCGCAGTCGGCGTCTGGCAGGGGCCCGGCATGGCCAACATTGCCTATGGCCTGTGGAATGGCTTCTGGATGTCCCTCGCCATGTTCCGTGCGCCGATCCGGAAGCATCTCCGGCTTTCTCCGGAGGACCCGAAAAAGGGAGCGCTGGTCTGGGGCGTCGTCCGCACGAATCTGCTGGTCATCATCGGCAGGTACTTCTCAAACGCGTCTTCGCTGCGTTCTGCGCTCGGGATGCTGAAGCAGACGGTGCTGCACTTCGGGGTGACCCGCGTCCATGCTGCCCTGTTTACGGAGCTGGGCTTCTCGCTGTCCGTGCTCTGGAAGGTCGTCCCCATGCTCGGCGTGGTCTTTGCCGTCAGTTTCGCCGCCGAGCGGGGGACCGACGTTGCCCGCTGGCTCTGCGAGCGAAAGTGGCTCGTGCAGTTCCTGATCCTGTTTGCGGCACTGTTGACGGTCGTGCTGTTTGTCTATGGAAACGCCGGCTATACGCCCATTGCTTATGTCTATGAAAATGTCTGAGGTGATCCTGCTTGCGTGGTAAAAAATGGCTTCTGACTGTCGTCTGCGCGCTGCTGCTGGTCAGCGTCGTCTGCGTCCTGGGCAATTGGCTCATCGATCCCTTCGGCGTTTTTGAGGCCTCTCCGCGGCAGTGGGATTCCTATGCGCAGACGCTCAATCCGCGCGGCAGCAAGGTGCGCTATATTTCCGAGCGGCCCGGCGAATACGATTCGTTTGTAGTCGGATCGTCCTCTGCCGCATCCTATCTGCCGGAAACGTTGGAGCGGTATTACGGCGGCAGCTTCTATAACATGTTCCACTACGGAGCGGACACTGACTATGACCGCGAGCTGGTCCGCTATCTGCTGGAGCAGGGCGAGGTCAAGCGGATCGTCCTTGTGCTCGGGCTGAGCGATGCCTATGCTCTGCACAGTAAAACGGAGGGCCTGACCGCCGTGCCCGATTACCGGGTGAGCGGGGAAAACGAAGCGGCCTACAAGCTCCGCTTCCTGTTTGCAAGCCCTTCCTTTGCGATGGAAAAGCTGTCCTCCCTCCGGAAGGACACGGAAATGCCGCAGACCTTTGACGTCTTTCTGCCGGAAAGCGGGACCTATGACAAGCGGCTGCGCGACGTGGAATCCATCGGCAGCCTGCAGGACTATCTTACGCTCCACGGTGAGGACTACCTTTCAGAGACGGCCGATACAACGCTCCCTGACATCGAGCGCTGTGCCGGGAATGTCGCCGCGATCCGCGAAATGTGTGAAGAAGCAGGAACGGAGCTGACCGTCATTCTCACCCCGTTCTGCCGGGAGCAGATCGAGCAGTACGACAATGCCGCCCTGAATGCATTCTATCAGGCGCTCTCGGACGTGACGGACTATTGGAATTTCTCGATCACACCGCTGACCTATGACGAACGGTTCTTCTATGACGTGACGCACACCCGGAATGCCGCTGCCGATCTCGTGGTGGCGCGGATCGCCGGGGATGAGAGCGTCGGTCTGCCCGATGCCTTCGGCGTCTATTGCAGGCAGGGGGAGCCAACGGACGCAGCACAGCTGAAGAAAGCCGCCGGGGAAAGCGCTTATCTACAAAACGGCAGCGCGACCGTCCCGATCCTGCTGTATCACCATCTCGACCCGGATCAGCCGGAAAACGAGACCACCTTGCACCCGGATACGTTTGAGCGGCAGATGCGCCTGCTGAAGGAGCAGGGCTATACGCCGATCTCGTTTGACGAGCTGATCGCGTTTGTGGAGCAGGGAACGCCGCTTCCGGAAAAGCCGGTCATGATCACGTTTGACGACGGCTATACCAGCAACGCAGTCTATGCCTATCCCGTTCTGCGGGAGCTTGGCTTCCATGCGTCGATCTTTGCCATTGGCTGCTCGATCGGGCATGACCGCTATTACAAGGATACGCAGTACAGCCTGACGCCTCACTTCGGTCAGACTGAGATCACGGAAATGCTGGACTCCGGCCTCATTTCCATCGGCTCACATACCTACGACATGCACCAGTGGCCGCCCTTTGAGGAAGTCAGGCCGGCAAGAGAGAACATGCTGCCGCTCTCCGGCGAATCTGAGACGGACTATATCCATGCCGTGCAGACCGACGCAGCGCGTGAGGCGGAGACGTTTGCGGCGTTCGGCATTCCCGCGCCCGATGTGATCGCCTTTCCCGAGGGCGCACATGCGGACCTGACCGATGTCGTGCTGCGCGAATGCGGCTATAAGGTTACCCTGACGACGGACGAAAGCCGTGTGAATACCGTTGTGGTTGGCCTGCCGCAGACGCTGATCGATCTCGGCCGCATGACCGTTCTGCCGGGCATGACGGACGAGCAGCTCCCGCAGTATCTGAACGAGCGGGCAAACTAGAGAACAAAGCCTTTTCCCGGGCCCGCCGTGCATGCGCACGGCGGGTTTTGCTGCATTTTCGGGAAGAAAACCCGTATTCTGTGGTTGAAAAGTCCGGTTCCCGGTGGTACAATAAGAAAAAGAGGCTGCTGTGAGGCGGCTTTTTGAAGCAGGGGAGGTTAGGCAATACTAACTTACTCCCACAGCATAGAAAGGGGAATGCCCCATGCAAACAAAGGAAACGATCACGCTCTCCGGCGTGCCGGAGACGATGTTGCAGACGGTCTATGCCCGCGCCAAGGAGAGCAGCGGGCGCGGTGCGATCCGCGACCGCAAGGCCGAGGAGACCATCGGCGGCCTGCAATATGATTTCTCCCTGGCGGACCGGGACAAAGCCATGCACAGCGGCGTCATTGCCCGCACCATCGTGCTGGACCGGCTGACCGGCGCGTGGCTGCAGGAGCATCCGGGCGGTACGGTCGTCAACGTCGCCTGCGGGCTGGACACGCGGTGCTACCGGATGGAGGGCTATGGCCGCTGGTATAACCTTGACCTGCCGGAGACCATTGCCGTCCGGCAGAGGCTTTTGCCGGAAAATGGTGCGATCTCGCAGATCGCCATGTCCGCCATGGACGACTGGGGCGGGTGCATCGCTGAGCAGGATACCCCGGCACTGGTCATCATCGAGGGCCTGACGATGTATCTGACGGAGACAGACGTGCAGCGCATATTTTCCGTGATCGCCGGGCGCTTCCGCAGCGCGACGGTGCTGGCCGAGACGATGAATCCCATGGTCGTCAAACGCTTCCGGGAAAAGTCGATCGAGGGCAGCCACGCAAAATTTACCTGGGGCGTAAAGAACGGCGCGGCGCTGGCCGCCCTGCTGCCGGATTTCCGTCTGCGGGAGGAGCACAGCCTGACGGAGGGCATGGCGGAGTTTGTGCCCGTTTATAAGCTGCTGGGCAAAATACCGGCCATCCGCAATATTTCCAACAAGATCATTGTTCTGGAGAGGAAGTGAGGTAGCATGTCTTTCTTTGATAATACCCGCAGGCCGGAGGGCCTGGGCGGAAAGCTCATGGTCTCCCTGATGAATGTTGGCCATCGTTCCCTGGCGCACTGGGGCATGCAGTTCCTGCCGCTCTCGCCGGAGGCCCGCGTGCTGGACTGCGGCTGCGGCGGCGGAGCAAACATCAAAAAGCTCCTGAAGCGGTGTCCGCAGGGTGTCGTCAAGGGCATCGACTATTCTGAAGTCAGCGTGGAAAAGGCCCGGAAGCTCAACGAGGCCGCCATCCGCGCGGGCCGCTGCGTGGTCTGGCAGGGGAGCGTGGCCGGGATGATCTTCGCGGCCTCGTGGTTCGACGCCGTCACGGCCTTTGAGACCGTTTATTTCTGGCCCGATCTGCCGCAGTGCTTCCGCGAGGTCTCCCGTGTGCTGAAGCCGGGCGGGGTATTTTTTCTCTGCAACGAATGCAGCGGCGACACGGACAAGAATGAAAAATGGACCGAGCGGATCAAGGGCATGACGATCTACCGCGATGTGCAGCTGCAGGCTGCGCTGGAGCAGGCGGGCTTCCATGACATCGAGATCCATAAGAACGAAAAGGACTGGCTGTGCATGCTGGCCCGGAAATAAAAAACAGGCGGAGTATGCGAGTCCTGGAATACGGGAAAGAGCGGGAACGAACGCTGCTGTTTCTGCCGTGCACGGCAGAGCCGGACTGGGCGTTCACCGATGCGGTGACGCTGCTGGCGCAGGAGTTCCATGTGCTGCAGGTCATCTATGACGGCCACGGCGGAACGGGCGAGGACTTTGTTTCCGTGGAGAATAGGAGGCGGTCATATGTCTAAAAAGGCAACGGAATTCCAGAAAAAAGAAATGAGCAAAATGTACCGCGGCAAGGAGATCTTCAAGCCGCTGAACACCGGCTGGGTCGACGAGCACGTCGCCTGTGTGCGCGAGTGGGTGGCAAATATCTTCTTCTACCGCAAGGGCGACACGACCATCATGATCGACGCCGGGTATAACTACGGCCGGCTCGAGGAAAAGATGGGCTGGCTCGGCATAGACCCGAGTTCTATCCGGCATATCCTCATCACGCATCAGGACACGGATCACGTCGGCGCGGTCGAAGCGGACAGCCTCGGCCTGTTCCGGAAGGCGAAGCTGTATGTCGGCGAGACCGAGAACCGCTATCTGACGGGCGAGGTGCGCCGCAAGGTGATCTATCATCTCTACAAGCTGCCGCAGGTCACCATCCGCAATGAGAAGGTCCTGCTGCACGACGGCGAGGCCTTTGAGATCGACGGCATCCGCATCGAGTGCTTCCTCGTTCCCGGCCACACCTGGGGCCACATGGTCTATCTCATCGACGGGAAGTATCTGTTTACGGGCGATACGATCTGGCTCGGAGCGGACGGCGGCTACAGCTTCATCTCCGCGCTGGCGGAGGATAACCGGCTGGCGGTGCGTTCGCTGGCAGAGCTGGAGGCAAAGCTCGAAGCGCGGAAGCTGCACCCGATGTTCCTCACCGGCCACACCGGCTGGACGGACAACTTCACCTTTGCCTTTGCGCATAAGGACAAGCTCTGCTCACCGTTCAAAAAGAGAGTGCACGACTCTTCCGCGCCCTATGATGCCTACGATGAGTCGGACGACACGGAGGAGCGGTCAAAGAGCGGCTATCTGAAGGGGGTCGGGCGATGAAGGACAACGAGCTGCAATTTGAGCGGAGCTGCCATGTGCTGTACTCCGGTCCCTGCAAAAAAGAAATTCGCGCACGGATCGCGCAGCACTATCCGGAGGCGGAGCGCGAGGCGGTCTGGGAGCGGGTCCAGCGGCAATATGTTGATTTTCTCTCCGACTGGCGCACCGACCTCGGCGGGAAGAAGAACTTCCACAACGGCAGCGGCGGCACCTATGACTGCATCGCCATCCTGAGCTATTATGTCGCGTGCAGGGATGTCACGTCCTTTCGCGAGATCGAGGAGATGGAGGAGGCTCTGGTCCTGCCTGCTTTCCGCAAGCTGAAATTCGTGGACTGCAACAAGCCGTTTTTCAAAAGACTGATGCATCGCGCCTTCTTAACGGCAAAGGGGCGCTGCGACAAATGGCACGATTACGAAATGACGGTCGCGCCCTACGAGAAGGACAAGCCGATCTATTATGAATTTACGGCCTGCCCTGCGGCGGAATTTGCCATCCGCAACGGACTGACGGATATCATGCCCGCCCTGTGCAACGTGGATTATGCGGCCATGGAGCTGATCGGCGCGAAGCTGGTGCGGACGACGACCTGCGCAAACGGCTGTAAATGCGACTATACCATCTGCGGCGATAAGGACCCGTATCTGAAAAGCCACCCCGAGTACCGCGACGAGGCGGGCTACCGGCGGAACCGGTAGGGAAATCGAGGAAACGGAAATGCTGTTTGAAACCTACGGAGACAGAAACAAGCCTGCGGTCCTGTTCTTTCACGCCATGGGCGTGACGGGGCAGAGCAGCAGGCCCGTGGCGGAGCACCTGCCCTGCTTCTGCATCCTGCCGACATCCACGGTCTACTGTGCCGGGCAGCGCTATGCAGGCAAGGCCGACGAGGTGCGGCAGGTGGAGGACTATCTGCGCGCACAGGGCGTGAAGCGGCTCGCGCTCGTCGTAGCGTCCTCCATCGGCGCGGACCTCGCCATGGCGTTTTTGACGCAGATGAGCCTGCCGGTCGACCATGTCTACTTTGACGGCGGGCAATTTGCGCAGATCGGCAGGGGAACGCGCCGCGTTATGATGCCGTTTCTCTATCTGGCCATCAAAAGCCTGTACTGGTCGAAGGGAAAGACGCTCAAAAAGCTCCTCTGGTGCGGCGACGATGCCATCAAGCCCTATTTTATCGCAGCGGGCAGGGCACTGACGCTCGGAAACCTGCGCCGCCAGCTGGCGGACAGTCTGGAGGATCGGCCGTTCCCGCCGCTGCCGGAGACGCTGCAGCGCCGGACGTATTTTGCGTTCGGCAGCGCGGAGGACCATTTCAAGTACCGCGAGGCGGTGCGGAAGGCATATCCTGCGGGGAATTTCCCCGTATTTGCGGGATACGACCACATGCAGTACCAGATCCGCGACCCGCAGGGCTTTGCGGAGCTGCTGCAGAGCCTGATGGAGCGGGACCGTCTGCCGGACCTCCCGTTTTTACGAAAGTGAGGGAACCCATGCAATACAGGATCGAAAAGAACACCGTGCAGGAAACGCTGCTCATTCCGGTCTATGGCCGGAAAATGTGCACGGAGCTGTATCCGAATCTTTACCGGGACGAGACGGCCGTCCGCCTGTTCGGGGAGATCGACTATGATTTTTCTGCGCTGGAGAAAAAGTCCCGGAGCCTGATGCAGCGCTTCGGTTTTCTGGAGGTCGCCATGCGCCAGAACGATCTGGCCTTTGAGGTGCGGGACTATCTGCGCGCGCACCCGAATGCGGCCGTTGTGAACCTCGGCTGCGGGCTGGATGCGACCGGCCACAGCTGCGACAACGGCAGCTGTAAGCTTTACAATCTGGATTTCCCGGATGTCATCCGTGTGCGCGATGAGCTGCTGCCCGCCGGGCCGCGGGAGGAGAACATCCCGTGCGACCTGAACGACACGGCGTGGTTCGACCGCATCGACGCCTCCGGCGGCGCGATATTCTTTGCGGCGGGCGTGTTCTATTATTTTCTGAGGGAGCAGGTCCGGGCGCTCGTGCAGCGCATGGCGGCGGCCTTCCCCGGCGGCGTGCTGGTCTTTGACGCGGCCAACGAAAAGGCCGTCCGGCTGATGCTGAAAACATGGATCCGGGATGCGAAGATCAAGGACGTCGGCGCGTATTTTGCCGTTGCGGATGCCAAAGCCGAGCTTGGCCCGTGGGACAGCCGCCTGCAGATCTCCAGCCGGGGCTATATGCTGGGCTACCACGATCTGAAGGACCCGTCCGTCAGCGGCTTTTTCCGCTTCCTTGCGCGGGTCGGCGACCGCAGCATGAACATGCAGATCGTCAGGATCGGCTTTGGAGGCGAAATATGAAATACATCGGGATGCCCCTGGGAATGTGGGCGCTGTTTGCAGGGTCGTTCCGCAGACAGCTGACGGTCGTGTTCGGCTATGACGCCGCGGCGGCAAAGGAGATCATGAAAAGGGCGAAGCCGCAGTACCGGAAGCTCATTGCGAAGCTGCCCGCGTTTGAAAAGGCCGACCGGTTTCAGATGAACATCGTCAACTGCGCCATGCTCGGCGCGTTCATCTGCTCCATGCCGGAGCGTCCGGATGTGGAACGCCTGACGGTCTATTATGCCGACGCGATGATGACAAAGCCGATGAAGTGGTTCTGCCGCAAGAGCGGAAAAAAGAAATTCACGGAAAAGGACATCGCGGGGATGCAGGCCACAGCCGCGCTGAAGGCGGCGGACCGCAACCCGTATTCTTGGAACATGGAATACTATGCCTACCCCGACGGCAGCGGCTATGAGGCGCGCTTTACGCAGTGCGGCATCTGCACGCTGATGAAGGAGCTGGGGCTTTATGACCTGACGCCGGCCCTCTGCCACCTGGACTACACCATGGCCGAGGCGGGTGAAACGGCGGATTTCGTGCGAGAGTATACGCTCGCCTCCGGCGGGCCGTACTGCGACTGCGGCTACAGGAGGAAAACCAGATGAGTTATTTTCATTCGATCGGAATATCGGAAAAGCTCGATGTGCCGCGGATCCGGAAGCTGCTGACGATCGGTGCGTCCCTGCTGCATCTTGCGGGGGATCTGATCCTCGGCTGAGGCACGGAGCAGGAATCGCTGACGGGAATTCTGCGGATGCTCTCTGCCTACACCGGCACGTCCGACGGCGGCATGGTGGCGCAGGTCTATGTGCAGAAATATCCCGGTGAGACCGGGGACTCGTGCTGATCTCCACCGGCGGGCTGGACGCGAATACCATCAAGAGCCTGAAAAGGCAATCCTTCTTTGCGCCGCTGGCACTGTGGTACCTGAAGCACTGCAACTATGAAAAGCTGAAGCCGAAGCTCATCCGGCTCGGCATGAGCCATCTTCGCGGCGAAGGTCCCGAGGAGGCCGCCTATGCGCAGGATATGTTCGAGACGATCTTCCGGGACTACAGGCAGGAGAAGGACGACTACTTTTCCGAAAAAATGCAGCGGGCCCTCATCCGCCTGATGCACGAGCCGCGCATCGCCTATGTCTCCGGCGGCCATCTGACCACGGTCCTGCAGGCAGAAAAATTCATCGAAACGATCCGGGCGTTCCTGCCGTCACTGGGGAGTAACGCAGACAGGAGGGAATGACAGTGATCGACATCATCTACCACGACGGCGCTTCGGCGGCGCCGGATCAGGCCGGGCAGAGCGGCGGCTTTGCGCAGGCGGACGGAAACGGCGAGATCCACTGCTATTCGTGGCTGGACGGCGTGAGCGCCATGCTGATGCGGCTCGAGATGGAGTCCTATACGGAGCTTCGCACGCAGAAGGGCCTGCTGGAGCTCAATTTCTGCGCCAACGGCCGCTTTGAAACGCGCTTCTCCCTGCGGGACCATGTGCTGCTGAAGCCGGGCGACATGGCCATCAGCTGCTATGACGGCGTGCATGGCTCGCGTTCCGAGTCGCATTTTCCGCTGGGCTATTATGAGGGCATCTGCCTTGAGGTCGATCCGGAGCGCGCCCGGCGCTGGATCGAGCGCAATGCCCCGGCCTTCCGTGTCGATTTTTCCGCTCTGCAGCAGAATCTGCTGGGCGACAAGTGGTATCGCTGCAGCCCGGCGGGCCCGCGCTGCGAGCATGTGTTCCGGGAGCTGTATGAGAGCGCCGCCTATCTGGCCCCTGCGTTCCTGCGGCTCAAGGTGCTGGAGCTCCTGATGCTGCTCTGCAGCATCCCGCGCGGGGCGGGGACGGATGCCTACTGCTCGGCCCGGCAGGCGGAGCTGATCCGCCATATCCGAGACCATCTGCTGACGGACCGCGAGGGCTATACCTCGCTTTCCCGGCTGGCGGCGGAGCACGAGATGTCCGTATCGCACCTGCAGAAGCTGTTCAAGCAAATTTACGGTGTGCCGGTCTATCACTACATCAAGGAATACCGGCTCGAGCAGGCGGCGGTCGAGCTCGTGCGCAGCGCAAGGCCCGTGACGGAGATCGCGCAGGATGCGGGCTATGACAATGCCAGCAAATTTTCGGCCTGCTTCAAGGAGCGCTACGGCGTGACACCGTCGCAGTACCGCACGGATGCAAAGGCAAAACAGAGCATCGGAACCAAAACGGAGTAGTCTGCGAGACGGAAATATGGTAGAGTATGCACTGGTTAGAGAACGCTAACCAAGACAGCCCACGCAATTGCATCTTCGGCCTTCGCCGGAGCCCAGTCGAATGCTCTCGATGAATTGTGCGGTGCTGTCCGATATAACCTGGAGGTGCATCATGAAAAAGAGAATTGCAGCAATCGTGTTATGTGTGTTCTGCCTGCTGGCCATTGCGGGCTGCTCACAGAGCAAGCCGGATGCGGAGACCGCGCAGCCCACTGCGGCGCAGGAGACCGGCGACTATCTGACGACCATCAGCGGGACCTATGAGGAGCTGTTCCCGCAGCTGGCCAAGGCGGAGTACCGCGACCTGTGGATCGATGCCACGACGCCGCTCGTCGGCGCGGAGAACGCCGAGACCGCGACGGATACGCTGCTTGCCATGTGCATGGCAGAGCCCTACGGCCCGGAGGCTTCCGAAAAGTATGCGGCGGACCCCGAGAGCATGGCGTTCAACTGCTATTTCCGCGGCGGCGTGGACCGCTTCGTCATGGACGGCCACACCATTTCCGGTCTGGACGCGCAGGGCAATGAGGTCTTCTCCCATACCTATCACAAGCTCGACGAGGAAAATGAGAACGGCTTCCTGTTCTACCAGAGCGACGACGCGGATTCCGGCGACTTTACCTACTTCGCCTTCTCCCCGGACACGATGGAGACGACCTATCATCTGGAGTTCCGCTATGCCGAGGACCTCAGTGACCTGCAGAGTTGGTTCGAGGGCAATTATGCCTACTGGAACGCCGCTGCGATCGCCGTGGACTACGATCAGGAGACCATGAAGAACGTGATCGAGCTGTTCGTGACGGAGAACCTGACCGAAGCGGAGTAAAGAGGAAGCACAGCGCACCCGTTTTCCGGCGGGTGCGCTGAAAACCACGATTAACGATTACAGAAAAAAGGAGGGGAACCCCCTTGAAGAAACGATCGGATCTGTCGCGGCTGATGGAGTATGCCGGGGGGCATCGGGTCTTTACCTATGTCTCCTGGGTCCTGTCGGCCCTGAGCGCGCTGGTGGCGCTGGTCCCGTTTTTGTACATCTGGATGATCCTGCGCGATGTGCTGAATGCTGCGCCGGATTATTCCCGGGCGGTCAACATCCCGCATTACGGCTGGATGGCGGTGCTGTTTGCCGCGCTGTCGTATCTCATCTATGTCTGCGCGCTGCTGTGCTCCCATCTGTCGGCCTTCCGCGTGGCGACGAACCTGCGGCTCGCCGTTTCGGAGCATCTTGCCCGGCTGCCGCTGGGCTTTACGGAGCGCTACGGCAGCGGCAAGCTCCGCAAGGTCATTCAGGAGAGCAGCGGCGCGGCGGAGACCTATCTTGCCCATCAGCTGCCGGATCAGTATGCCGCCATGGCCACGCCGGTCGGCCTGCTGGTGCTGCTGTTCGTCTTTGACTGGCGGCTGGGCCTGCTGAGCCTTGTGCCGGTGGCCCTCGGCTTTGTGATCATGTCGGCCATGACCGGCAAGCGCATGGCGGAGAAAATGCGCCAGTACGGCAATGCCCTTGCCGCCATGTCCGGCGAGGCTGTGGAATATGTCCGCGGCATTCCGGTCGTCAAGACGTTCGGTCAGTCCGTGTTTTCGTTCAAAAAGTTCAAGGCGACGATCGACGAATATGAAAAGTGGGTCATTGCCTACACGAAAGAGCTGCGGATGCCGATGCTCTTCTATACGGCGGCCATCAACGGCGTGTTTGCCTTCCTCATCGCGGGCGGCCTGCTGCTGACGAGAAACGGCGTTAGCCCGGAATTCCTGCTGAATCTGCTGTTTTACATCATCATCACGCCGGTCATCTCGCTGACGCTGACGAAGATCATGTATATGAGCGAGAGCAAGATGATCGTGGCCGATGCGCTGAGCCGCATCGACTCCGTGCTGGACGAGGCGCCTGTGTCCGTGAGTGAAAAGCCGCAGCACCCGAAGGACAGCTCGATCGCCCTGCATGATGTGCGGTTCAGCTATGACGGCAGGACGGACGTGATCCGCGGCGTTTCCATGGACATCCGCCCGGGACAGACCGTGGCGCTCGTCGGCCCGTCCGGCTGCGGCAAGTCCACGCTGGCAAGCCTCATCTGCCGCTTCTCCGACGTGGGCAGCGGCAGCATCTGCGTCGGCGGCGCGGACGTGCGCGATATCCCGAAGGAAGAGCTGATGGACACGGTCTCGTTCGTGTTCCAGAACAGCCGCCTGCTCAAGGGCAGCATCCTGGACAACGTCAAGCTGGGCAGGCCCGACGCCACGGAGGCAGAGGCGCTTTCCGCCCTGCGGGCTGCGCAGTGCATGGATATTATCGAAAAATTCCCGGACGGCATCCACACCGTCATCGGCTCGAAGGGCGTGTATCTCTCCGGCGGCGAGCAGCAGCGCATTGCCATTGCGCGCGCCATGCTGAAAAATGCCCCCATCCTGATCCTCGATGAGGCCACGGCCTTTGCCGACCCCGACAACGAGGCGAAGGTGCAGGCCGCGTTTGCGGAGCTGGCGAAGGGCAAGACCGTCGTTATGATCGCCCACCGTCTGTCTACCGTTGTGAACGCCGACTGTATCTATGTGGTGCAGGACGGCAGGATCGCCGAGGCGGGCACGAAGGGCGACCTCTGCGCCCGGAACGGCCTGTTTGCAAAAATGTGGCAGGACTATCAGTCCTCGGTTCGCTGGAAGGTCGAAAAGGAGGGACCGGCATGCTGAAAAAGATCCAGAGAGCAACGGCAAGCTCCCCGGAGGGCACGCGGGGACTCGTCCGGGGCGTGCTGGCCTGCGCCGCGCAGAACATCGCCTTTATGCTGCCCACGAGCCTGCTGTATGCGCTCGTCCGCGACCTGATGGCGGGCGGCGCAGCGGGAAGGACCGCATTTTATGTCTGCGGCTGCGTTGCCTGCTTTGCCCTGATCCTTCTGACGACGTGGTTCCAGTATAACGGCACCTACTTTACGACCTATCAGGAGAGCGGTATCCGCCGCCTGACGCTCGCCGAGCGCCTGCGCAGACTTCCGCTGTCCTTCTTCGGCAAGCGCGACCTGGCAGACCTGACCAGCACCATCATGGCAGACTGTGAGGTGCTGGAGAAGACCTGCTCGCACTTCATTCCCGGCCTGTTCGGCTCGCTCATCTCCACGGTGCTCATCGCGCTGGGCCTGTTCCTCTTCGACTGGCGCATGGCGCTGGCGGCGCTGTGGGTCATCCCGGTATCTGCGGCCATCGTGCTCTGCAGCTATCGCGTGCAGGACCGCGTGCAGAGCAGGACCATGGCCGTGAAAATGACCTGCGCCGACGGCATTCAGGAGTATATCGAATCGATCCGCGACCTGAAGGCCAGCAATGCAGAGCAGGGCTATCTCGGCGGCCTTTCCCGGAAGATCCGTGCCGTGGAAAAGCAGACGATCGCGGCGGAGCTGACGAACGCCGTGTTCGTGACCTCGGCCGGTACGGTCCTGAAGCTCGGCATCGCCTCCGTGGCGCTGACCGGCTCCGTGCTGCTGCTGAGCGGCCGCATCGACGTGCTGACGCTGTTCCTGTTTCTGCTCGTGGCTTCCCGCCTGTATGATCCGATGCAGGGCGCGCTGCAGAATCTGGCGGCTGTCATCGCCATGCGGACGAATGTGGCGCGCATGAATGAGATTCTGGAATACCCGATCCAGACCGGCAGCGAGCAGCTGAGCAATCAGGGCTGCGATATCGTGTTTGACCATGTGGGCTTTGCCTACAACTCCGGCGAGACGGTCCTGAAGGACGTGTCCTTCACGGCAAAGCAGGGGCAGGTCACGGCCCTTGTCGGTCCGTCCGGCGGCGGCAAGACGACCGTGTCCCGGCTGGCGGCGCGCTTCTGGGACTATCAGAAGGGCAGCATCACGGTCGGCGGCATGGATGTTTCAAAGATCGACCCGGAAAAACTCATGAGCCTGTATTCCATCGTTTTCCAGGACGTCACGCTGTTTGACAATACCATTCTGGAGAATATCCGCCTCGGCCGCAAGGACGCGACGGATGAGGAGGTCCTCGCGGCGGCAAAGCTTGCCAACTGCGACGAATTTGCCGAAAAGCTCCCGGACAAGTGGAACACCGACATCGGCGAAAACGGCTGCGCCCTTTCGGGCGGTGAGCGCCAGCGCATTTCCATTGCGCGCGCCTTCCTCAAGGATGCGCCCATCATCCTGCTCGACGAGGCGACGGCCAGTCTGGACGTCGAGAACGAGACGCTCATCCAGACGGCGCTGTCCCGCCTGATCCGCAACAAGACGGTCCTGATCATCGCGCACCGGATGCGTACCGTCGCGGGAGCGGACAAGATCGTCGTGCTGGCTGACGGTGTTGTGGCCGAGCAGGGGAGTCCCAACAAGCTCTATGCGAAGAACGGGCTTTACACCCACATGGTGGACCTGCAGAACGGCAGCCAGAACTGGGCACTTTGACTTGCGCAGCACCGCATCCTTGCGGTTTCAGCTTTCACCGAATGCTCTCGCTGAATAATGTGGTGCTGCTTTTTGCTTTTATACGGGTATTGGCATTCCTTGGGGGGTCGCGGAAGCGGCCCCCGTTTTGCCGTCTTTACATTGGGCGAAAGCTGGTGTAAAATAGGGAAAGAAAGGGGGTATCCCGATGGACCCGAGAAATCAGCCCGCTCAGGACGACGAGGACCTGCTGCGCGACATCCGCAAAATTCTGGATGACCGGCACGACGCGGACGATCCCTATGAGCGCGGCTTTGCTGATAAGCTGTATGAGGACTGCGAGGACCCGACGCTGCAGACGCAGCAGCCGCCGAGACGGCAGCAGAATTCCGTCTCCGGCCCCGTGATCCATGCCTATAACTCCGACTTCCGCCGCGGCGCAGCCCCGCAGCGCCGGGAGGAGCCGACGACCTATCTCGGCCCGGTGGAGGAGGACGACTACGAGCCGCCTCGCCGCCAGTCTCAGCGCTCCCGCCGGGAGCCGGAGCGTGCGCTGCGCCGCGAGGAGCAGCCGCGCAGGCACCGCGCCGTGCCGGAATCCGGCTATGATGCCGAGCCGCCCAAAAAGAAGAAAAAACACCGCTTCGCCCGCGGACTCGGCAAGCTCCTGCTCATTTTGCTTGTGCTGTTTGCGCTCGTCATCGGCGTGATGCTGCTACTGGCCAAGCAGCCGAAGGCGGAGGAGACCCTCGGCGCGCGCCGCGACGGCTGCTCGACGATCCTGCTTGCCGGAACGGACAAATCCGGCGACCGGACGGACACCGTCATGCTGCTGAGCGTCGACCGCAGCGCCAAACGGCTGACACTGCTGAGCATCCCGCGCGATACGAAGGTCAATTCGACCTATACGCCGCATAAGATCAATATTGCCTATGGCGTGAACGGCAAGGATCAGGAGGGCATGGAGGCCCTGATGGACTATGTCACGGAGCTGGTCGGCTTCCGTCCGGACGGCTATGTGCTCATCGATCTGGATGTCTTTGTCGATCTCGTCGACAAGATGGGCGGCGTGAAATTCGACGTTCCCTGCGATATGGATTACAGCGACCCTGCGCAGGACCTGACCATCGATCTGAAGGCCGGTATGCAGCGCCTGAACGGCGAGCAGGCTATGGGCCTCGTGCGCTTCCGCTCCGGCTATGCCATGGCCGATCTGCAGCGCGTGAACGTGCAGCGGGATTTCATGCTGGCTGCCATGCACCAGTGGGTCTCCGTCTGGAACCTCTGGCGTTTGCCCTCGGCGGCGCGGCTGCTCTCGGCGCATACCGTTACGGACCTCAGCACACGCAATCTCGTCTGGCTGGCTGAGTCCGTCGCCCTGTGCGGCACGTCGAACCTGCAGACGCTCACCATCCCCTATACGTTCAGCGGCGACGGTATGTATGTTCTGGCCGACCCCTATGAAACGGCCGATGTTGTCAACGCCTATCTCAATCCCTATGAGACGGACGTCTCGCCGGATGATATCTACGGAGGCTGACATGGAAGAGGCATTTCATATTGACACGGTCTGCCACAGCGGCAGGCCGTCCGACCCGCGCAGCGCAAAAGAGACAGCGTGCTACGATCTGCTCGACTCGCTTGGCATCGCCTATGAATGCGTCGACCATGACGCCGCCATGACCATGGAGCTGTGCCATGCCGCAGAGGGCGTGCTGCACATCTCTATCTGCAAAAATCTCTTCCTCTGCAACCGGCAGAAGACGAAATTCTACCTGCTGCTCATACCGGGCGGCAAGCCGTTCCACACGAAGGACCTGTCCGCCCAGCTCGGCTGCGCGCGCCTGTCGTTCGGCCCGCCGGAGGACATGGAGCGCCTGCTCGGCGTGACGCCCGGCTCCGCAACGGTGCTGGCCCTGCAGAACGACACAGCGGGGGAGGTCGCGCTCGTCATCGACCGCGCCGTGCTGCAGGCCCCGCGCTTCGGCTGCCACCCCTGCATCAACACGAGCTCGCTGGCCTTTTCCACGCAGGATCTGACGGAAAAGCTGCTGCCCGCGCTGGGCCATGCGCCGGTTCTGGTCGACCTGCCGGAGGACAGCGATGCGTGAATTGATGATCGAAGCGGAGTACGCCCCGTTTGCTCCGGACTGGTTTCTGGAAACAGCGTCCCGCTGGTTCACCGTGCAGAAAACGCCCTGCCTGCAGACGGCCGAGGCCGTCATCGGCGAGCCGACGCTCGAGGCCCTGCAGAACGCGCCGCAGCTGCGCTGGCTGCAGATGACATGGGCGGGCGCAGACCGCTATCTGCACGGAGGCTTCCCGCGCGGTGTGCTGCTCACAACTGCCTCCGGCGCGTTCGGCGAAACGATCGCGGAGCATGCGATCGGGATGCTGCTGGCCCTGTGCCGCCGCCTGCCCGCCTATGCGCGGCAGGGGAACTGGAACGATCTCGGCTCCGAGCGGCGCGTGGCAGGGGGAACGGCCCTCATCTTCGGCGCGGGCGATCTGGGCGGGTGCATTGCCCGCCGCCTGCAGGCCTTTGGTGTGAAGACGTTCGGCGTCTGCCGCCGGACCTCGCCGGATCGCCCCGGCTTTGACCGCCTTGTCCGGCTGGACGAGGCAGAGACCCTGCTGCCCGCGGCGGACTTCGTCCTGGGCGCGATGCCGCAGTCGCCGGAGACGGCCGGGTGGCTCAGCGCGGAGCGCCTTGCTCTGCTTCCGCAGGACGCCGTCGTTGTGAACGTCGGGCGCGGCAGCTTTCTTGATGCCGATGCGCTGGCACGGGAGCTGCAGAGCGGCCGCCTGTTCGGCGCAGGCCTTGATGTGACGGACCCGGAGCCGCTGCCTGCCGCGCATCCGCTCTGGAGCCTGCCAAACTGTATCCTGACGCCGCATGTCGCGGGCGTGAGCTTCGGCCACCTGCCGCAGACGGAGGAGCGCATCTGGCGCATCTGCGCGGAGAATCTGGAGCGCTATGCCGCCGGAGATCCGCTGCGGAACCTCGTGCGGGAGATCCCGCTGTGACGGGCCGCTTTGCGCCCAGCCCGACCGGGCGTATGCATCTGGGCAATATTTTTACCGCGCTGCTCGCATGGCTTTCCGTCCGGTCGCAGGGCGGGCGTATGCTGCTGCGCATCGAGGACCTTGACCCGCAGCGCAGCCGTGCGGCCTATGCCGAGCAGCTGCGGAGGGACCTCGGCTGGCTTGGGCTGGACTGGGACGGCGAGATGCCGCCGCAGAGCACGAGAAGCCCGGTCTATGCCGCACATTTTGCAAAACTGGAGGAGCAGGGCCTGATCTACCCGTGCTACTGCTCCCGCAGCGAGCTGCACGACGCCTCTGCGCCCCATGCCTCGGACGGCACGGTGCTCTATTCCGGTGCCTGCCGCGACCTGACGCCGGAGCAGCGCGCCGCAAAGACCCGCCGCCCCGCGTGGCGCGTCCGTGTGCCGGATATCGCCGTCTCGTTCCGGGACGGTGTCTGCGGCCCGCAGACAGAGCGGCTCGCCGAGACCTGCGGCGATTTTATCGTCCGACGCTCCGACGGCGTGTATGCCTATCAGCTTGCCGTTGTGTGCGACGATGCGCTCGGCAGCGTGACGGAGGTCGTGCGCGGCTGCGATCTGCTGGGCTCCACGGCGCGGCAGCTGTGGCTGTTCTCCGTTTTCAGCTATCCCGCACCGCAATATTACCATGTTCCGCTGCTTGTTGCGCCGGACGGACGTCGCCTGAGCAAGCGGGAACGTGACCTTGACATGGAGGCGCTCCGCGCGCGCTGTACGCCGGAGCAGCTCGTCGGTAGGCTGGCGCAGTTGGCCGGCCTGCAGCCGGGGCCGGAGCCGGTCCGCGCCGCAGACCTCGTCTCCCGCTTCTCATGGGAGCGCATTCCGCGCGGCGAGATCGTGATCCCGGCAAATTTTTCGGACGGATTTCGTGTTTTTCCTTGAAAAACAGCCGTATTGTGCTATAATGAAAAGCGTGAGTAAGGGAAGTCGTACTTCCGACATTGAAAGGATGAATCGCATGTTCAAAATTGTCCGCAAGAAAGAGCTGAATTCTGCCGTTACTCTGATGGAGATCGAGGCTCCCTTTGTCGCCAAGAAGGCGAAGGCCGGTCAGTTCATCATCTTCCGCGTGGATGAGACCGGTGAGCGTGTCCCCCTGACCATCGCAGGCTACGACCGCGAAAAGGGTACGGTAGCCATTATTTTCCAGAAGGTCGGCCTGACGACGAAGATGCTCGGCGCGATGAACGAGGGCGACTATATTCAGGACTTCGTCGGTCCGCTCGGCAAGCCCACGAACACCGAGGGTATCAAGCGCGTCTGTGTAGTCGGCGGCGGCGTCGGCTGTGCGATCGCTCTTCCGTCCGCTCAGGCGTTCAAGGAGGCAGGCGCCGAGGTCGATGTCATTGTCGGCTTCCGCAGCAAGGATATCGTCATTCTGGAAGACGAGTTCAAGGCCTGCAGCGACCATCTGTACCTCATGACGGACGACGGCTCCTACGGCGAGCACGGCTTTGTTACCGTGAAGCTCCAGCAGCTGCTCGAGGCCGGCACGCACTATGACGAGGTCCTCGCCATCGGCCCGATCCCGATGATGAAGTTCGTCTCCAAGACGACCGAGCCCTTCGGCGTCAAGACCACCGTGTCCCTCAACCCGATCATGGTCGACGGCACCGGCATGTGCGGCGGCTGCCGCGTGACGGTCGGCGGCGAAGTGAAGTTTGCCTGCGTGGATGGCCCGGATTTCGACGGCCACAAGGTCGACTACGCCGAGCTGATGAACCGCAACGGTGTCTACCGCGATCAGGAAGCAGAAAACGAGAAGACGCATATGTGCCGCATGGACAAGCTGGCGCATGAGCTCATTCGCTGAGGAGGAACACAGCATGCCGAATATGACTCTGACCAAGACCCCGATGCCCGAGCAGGCACCGGACGTCCGCAATAAGAATTTCAAAGAGGTCTCCCTTGGCTACACCGAGGAGATGGCCGTGGAGGAAGCAGGCCGCTGCCTGCACTGCAAGAATCCGAAGTGCGTCGAGGGCTGCCCCGTCAACATCCGCATTCCGGAGTTCATCGCAAAGGTCGCCGAGCGCGATTTTCTCGGCGCTTACGAGGTCATCACCTCCACGAATGCTCTGCCCGCCCTGTCCGGCCGTGTCTGCCCGCAGGAGTCCCAGTGTGAGAGCAAGTGTGTGCGCGGCGTGAAGGGCGAGCCGGTCGCCATCGGCCGGCTGGAGCGCTTTGTCGCCGACTGGTATCGCGAGAATGTCAACAAGATGCCCGAGAAGCCCGAGAGCAACGGCATCAAGGTCGCCGTCGTCGGCTCCGGCCCCTCCGGCCTGACCTGTGCGAGCGAGCTGGCCAAGAAGGGCTATGAGGTCTCCATTTTTGAAGCCCTGCACACCGCAGGCGGCGTTCTGGTCTATGGTATCCCCGAATTCCGTCTTCCGAAGGCCATCGTTGCCAACGAGGTCAAGAAGCTCGAGGCCATGGGCGTGCATGTCATGACCGACATGGTCATCGGCAAGGTCCTTTCCATCGACGAGCTGTTCGAGGAGATGGGCTTCAAGGCCGTGTTCGTCGGCTCCGGTGCAGGCCTGCCCATGTTCATGCACATCGAGGGCGAGGCGCTCAAGGGCGTTATGTCTGCCAACGAGTACCTGACCCGTATCAACCTCATGAAGGGCTATCGCGACGAGAGCGACACGCCGGTCATCCGTTCGAACGCCGTTGCGGTCGTCGGCGGCGGCAACGTTGCCATGGATGCCGCGCGCTGCGCGAAACGTCTCGGCGCGGAGCATGTGTACATCGTCTATCGCCGCGGCGAGGCGGAAATGCCCGCCCGTCTGGAAGAGCTGCATCATGCCAAGGAAGAGGGCATCGAGCTGCACGTCCTGTGCAACCCGACGAAGATCCTTGACGACGGCAATGGCCGCGTCGGCGCGATGGAATGCGTCCGCATGGAGCTCGGTGAGCCGGATGCCTCCGGCCGCCGCCGTCCGGTCGCCATCGAGGGCAGCGAGTTCCAGCTTGCCGTCGACACCGTCATCATGGCTCTCGGCACGTCCCCGAACCCCCTCATCCGCTCCACGACGCCGGGCCTCGAGACGAACAAGAAGGGCTGCCTCGTTGTCAACGAGGACAACATGACCACCCGCGACGGCGTGTATGCCGGCGGTGACGCCGTGACCGGCGCTGCAACCGTTATCCTCGCCATGGGTGCAGGCAAGAAGGCCGCTGCTGCTATCGACGCGCGCTTTCATAAATAAGACAAAACCGGTATAATTTGCCTGCCGCGTTCCCATACTAAAAGAAACGACCGCCTGTCCCGGCATCGTCGGGGCAGGCGGTTTTTATCAGGGAGGGGACTGCAATGCAGGTCAAAGAGGTCATGAGCCGCCGGATCATTGCCATTTCGCCGGAGGAGACTGTCGCCGTGGCGGCGCGGCTCCTGTCGCAGCACAACATCGGCGCGCTGCCGGTGTGCAGCCGGGACGGGCGGCTGCGCGGCATGGTGACGGACCGGGATATCGTTGTGCGCTGTGTGGCGGCGGGGGACGACCCCGAGTGCACGCGCGTTGCGGAGATCATGACGCGGCGCATTCTGGCAGCGGAGCCGGACCGGAGCGTCGATGAGGCCGCGCGCCTGATGGCGCGCGAGCAGGTGCGGCGTCTGCCGGTGCAGGAGCATGGGCGGCTCGTCGGCATGGTGTCGCTGGGCGATGTCGCCGTGCGCCCGGATTACACCATGGAGGCTGGAGAGGCGCTGCAGGAAATTTCGCAGAACATCCGCCGGGTTTAACCGAGCAGGGCATCCAGCTCAGACGGCGTGCTGAACTGCACGACGAGCCGGTTCGGCAGGCAGACGATGGGCGCGCCGTGGTCCGCCGCGGCGTGGTGCATGCAGTCCTGCGTGGGGCAGGAGGCAGATGTGACGGCGATCTTCCCACCGGAGACGGTCAGAATGTTCCAGCCGCCGCCGGACTCGATGCGGTATTCGCCGTCGACGGCAAGGTCGATCGTTTGCACGAGCGCACCGTCCGAATAGACCTCCGCCGTTGTCTCGGCCTTGCCGCCGAGCAGCCAAACGGACAGCCCGGCGCAGACCACGGCGATGGACAGAAACAGCAGGATCCAGAATCTCGTCTTCATCGCTTCAGCTCCGTAAACGTGCAGTCCGTCAGCAAGGCGGCCGCGCCTTCCGTGGCGTAGATCGTGCCGTCCTCCGTGATGAAAACGGCCTCGAAATCGGACGAAGCACGCCAGAATTCCGTTGCCCGCTCCAGCCCCATGACGAACAGGGCCGTGGAAAGCCCGTCCGCCAATGTGCCGCTGTCCGCGAGGATCGTCACGGAGCGCAGTCCATTTTGCACCGGCCTGCCGGTCTGCGGGTCGAGAATGTGATGGTAGCGGACGCCGTCCTGCTCAAAATAGCGCTGATAGTCGCCCGAGGTCACAAGGGCCTTCGATCCGGTGAAGCGCACGACGGCGATCGCGCTCGACGGGTCGTCCGGGTCGGCGATGCCGACCTGCCATGCCGTGCCGTCCGGCTTGCTGCCGACGGTCTGCACATTGCCGCCGAGCGAGAGCATGGCGGCCTGCGCCCCGGTCTCCTCCAGCTGATGCGCGCACTGCTCTGCCGCATATCCCTTGGCGATGCCGCCGAGGTCGACGCTGCAGCCCGTATCGAGGGCGGCCGCCGCGCCGTCCAGCTGCAGATGCTGCGCACCGGTGTGCGCGAGCGCTCCGGTCAGCTCGGCCTCCGTCGGGACATGATATTTCCCGGAGGGGAAGCCCCAGAGGCAGACAAGGGGATAGACTGTCGGGTCAAAGGCTCCGCCCGTGCGCGCGGCGCAATCCAGCGCCTGCTGCAGGAGGTCTGCGGTCTGCGGCTGCAGCTCCGCCGTGCCGTCCCGGTTCAGGCGGGCGATGTCGCTGTCCTCTGCCGTGGCGGAAAGCAGGGCTTCGAGCGAACGGAGCGTGTCCTCCGTCTGCGTGACAAGGGCCTCATCGCCCCAGATGCGCAGGCTCATCAGCGTGTCCATGGCAAAAAGCTGTGCCTCATGCGCCTCCGGCTGCTTTGGGCCGCAGCCCGTCAGGACCAATGCTGCCAGAAGTACGGCAGCGAACCATTTTTTCAAGGGGATCACCTCATTTTCCGGGATCATTATATCAAAAAAGAGAAATTTTCTCAAATAGTATTTGACATTTTCCTGCCGGGATGGTATGATAAACAGGCCGCATCGAAGAGGTACAAGCTTGAGGTATGCCCTCACGCCTCCAGAGCGAGACTACAAAAAGGTAGGTGCAAACAAACATGCAGGCAGTTATCGTTACCGGTGGCAAGCAGTACAGCGTCAAGGAGGGCGACGTGATCTACGTCGAGAAGCTCAATGCTGAGGCTGACGCAACCGTAACCTTCGATCAGGTCCTGGCAGTCGTGGACGGCGAGAACTCCAAGTTCGGCGCTCCCGTGGTGGCAGGCGCTTCTGTCGAAGCCAAGGTGCTGAAGAACGGCAAGGCCAAGAAGGTCGTCGTCTTCAAGTATCGCCCGAAGAAGGACTCCAAGTCCATCCGCGGCCACAGACAGCCGTACACCAAGGTGCAGATCGAAAAGATCTCCGTGTAATGACTAAGGTAGAGATCTTCAATCACGACGGCAGGATCCATGGATTCTCCGTGTCCGGGCACAGCGGCTATGCCGAAGAGGGCAGCGACATCGTGTGCGCAGCCGTTTCCGCAGCCGTGACCTTCGCCGAGTGCACGATCAACGACGTGCTGGGCAATCATGCCAATACGAAGGTGAAGGAAGAAGAGCCCCGGATCACCCTCACCCTTCCCGCAGCCTGCGACGACGAGGACGCCGTGCAGGCCGTGCTGACCGGCTTTTTGCTGACGGTCTGCTCCCTGCGGGACAATTATCCTGAGTATATCGAAGTTATGGAGGTGTAACAAATGCTGAAAATCGGTTTTCAGTTCTTCGCTCATAAGAAGGGCGGCGGTTCCACCAAGAACGGCCGTGATTCCGAGTCCAAGAGACTGGGCGTGAAGCGCGCGGACGGTCAGTTCGTCCTCGCGGGCAACATTCTGGTTCGCCAGAGAGGCACGCACATCCATCCGGGCGTCAATGTCGGTATCGGCAGCGACGACACCCTGTTTGCTCTGGTTGACGGCCACGTCAAGTTCGAGCGCAAGGGCAAGGATCGCAAGCAGTGCTCCGTCTACGCGGAACAGTAAGACGCAATACGGAATCCCGGACATAGGCGCTCTATGTTCGGGATTTTTTTATAACGGGTTTCATCATCTGGGATATAACCTCCGCCGCGATATGTGGGGGATGGGCTGCGCCATGGAGGCGGCGAAGGCCATGCTCTTGTGGGGCACCGGAAGAGTTTGGCATCTGCGGTTTTGCCGCGGAGCACGCGTCCGCAAACACGGCCTCCGGCAATGTCATCCGCAAGTGCGGAGTTCAGCTTGTCCGCCGCGGAACGTTTGCTAAATTCGACGGCAGCGAAACCTTTGACGCAGCGTTTTATGAGCTGCATCTGAAAGGGGATTCTTAAATGTTTATTGATAAAGTGAAGATCACGGTGAAGGCAGGCAACGGCGGCAACGGCGCGGTGGCCTTCCACCGCGAGAAATATGTGGCCGCAGGCGGCCCGGACGGCGGCGACGGCGGCAAGGGCGGCAATATCGTCCTGCGCGTGAACGACAACCTCTCCACGCTGATGGACTTCCGCTACAAGCGCAAATATGCTGCGGCACCCGGTCAGGACGGGCAGGGCGCGCGCTGCTCCGGCAAGCGCGGCGAGGACCTTGTCATTCAGGTCCCGCGCGGTACGGTCGTGCGCGATGCCGCAACGAACGAGATCATCAAGGATATGTCCGACGATGCGGACTTTATCCTCTGCAAGGGCGGCCGCGGTGGCTGGGGCAACAAGCATTTTGCCACGCCGACCCGTCAGGTGCCGCGCTTTGCCAAGGCCGGCCTGCCCGGCGAGGAGCACGAGGTCGTGCTGGAGCTGAAGCTGCTGGCGGATGTCGGCCTTGTCGGCTTCCCGAATGTCGGCAAGTCCACGCTGCTGTCCGTCACGTCCAACGCCCGCCCGAAGATCGCAAATTACCACTTCACCACGCTGTACCCGAATCTCGGCGTCATCTATGTGGATGAGGGCGTGTCGTTCGTCATGGCCGATATCCCCGGTATTATCGAGGGTGCGGCCGAGGGCGCGGGCCTTGGCCACGATTTCCTGCGGCACATCGACCGCTGCCGCCTGCTCGTGCACATCGTCGACGTCTCCGGCAGTGAGGACCGCGACCCGATCGAGGACTTCGAGAAGATCAACGCCGAGCTGCGCGATTATTCGCCGGAGCTGGCCGAGCGGCCCATGATCGTCGCGGCAAACAAGTGCGACCTCATCCCGGAGGGCAGCGACAATCTCGAGCGTCTGCGTGCCTACGTCACGGAGCGCGGCTACCCGTTCTATGAGATCTCGGCCGCCACGACGCAGGGCACGAAGCAGCTCATGCGCGTCATTGCCGGCCGTCTGCGCGAGCTTCCACCCGTGACGGTCTATGAGCCGGAGTATGTTAAACCGCTGGCCGAGGCGGGCGAGGCCGACGCCCTGTCCATCGAGCATATGGATGACCTGTGGGTCGTGTCCGGCAAGTGGATGCAGCAGCTCATCGCCGATATCAACTTTGCGGATTACGAGTCGCGCATGTACTTCGACCGCCAGCTCCGCAAGAGCGGCCTGTTCGACCGGCTGGAGGAAATGGGCATCGAGGACGGCGACACGGTCAGCATCTACGACTTTGAATTTGAGTACGAGCGATAATTTTTGCGCTTGCATTTTTGAGCGCGCCATGCTAAAATAATACTATCGTGCTGCGAATGCGTAAGTCCAGATTTTGGGCTTACGCATTCTTTTTTTGCATTTTTGAGGAGGTTTTTGTATGGAAAACTCGGAACATCGCTTTCTGGCGGAAGCACCGACCGGAAAGCTCATGCGTCGCTATGCGATGCCGTGCGTCATATCGCTGCTGGTCGGCGCGCTGTATAACATTGTCGATCAGATCTTCATCGCCAACGCTTCCTACCTCGGCTCGTTCGGCAATGCGGCCAATACCGTCGTCTTCCCGATGACGGTCATCGCGCTGGCCATCGCCGTCATGATCGGCGACGGCTGCTGCGCCTTCGTCAGCCTGAGTCTCGGGAAGGGGCGGCCGGAGGACGCCTCGCGCAGCACGGGAAATGCCGTTGTGCTGTCTGTGACCGCGGGCTTTGTCCTGATGGCGATCTACCTGCTGCTGCGCGATCCGCTTCTGACTGTTTTCGGCGGACGGGTGAATGACGAGACGTTCCGCCTTGCGCAGGAATATTTCTTCTGGATCACGCTCGGCATCCCGCTTTATATGTTCGGACAGGCCATGAACCCGGTGATCCGCGCCGACGGCAGTCCGCGCTTTGCCATGCTCTCCACGCTGGCCGGGGCCGTCGTGAATATCATCCTCGACCCGGTCTTTCTGTTCGTCTGCAAGTGGGGCATGATGGGCGCGGCCGTTGCGACCGTGCTCGGGCAGGCGCTGACGGCGGCGCTGGCCGTCTGGTATCTGTTCCACAGCAGGATCGTCCGCCTGCATCCTGCGGATTTCTGCCTGAAGGCGAAGACCGTCTGGCGTACCCTTTCGCTCGGCGCCTGCAGCTTTTTGTCGCAGATCTCACTGGTCGCGGCTATGGCTGCCATCAACAACATGGTGCGAAAATACGGCGCGCTCGACCCGATTTTTTCGCAGACGCAGTATGCCCAGATCCCGATGGCGGTCGTCGGCATTGTCATGAAGTTCTTCCAGATCATCATTTCCATTGTCGTCGGCATGGCGGCGGGCTGCATCCCGATCGTCGGCTACAATATGGGTGCGGAGCGCAGAGACCGTGTCCGGACGCTGTTCCGCCACCTGCTGCTGTGCGAGGCGCTGGTCGGTGCGGTCGGCCTCATTCTGGTGGAGGGATTCCCGCGCGCCCTCATCGGCATTTTCGGTGCGGCAAATGAGAGCGTGCACTATACGGACTTCGCTCTGCGCGCCTTCCGCATTTATTTGTGGATGCTTGTGCTTGCCAGTGTCAACAAGGCCTGCTTCATCTTCCTGCAGGCCATGGGAAAGGCGGCGGCCTCCACGGCGCTGTCCATGGTGCGTGAGATCGTCTTCGGCGTCGGCTTCGCGCTGCTCCTGCCGCTGTTCTGGGGATTGGACGGCGTACTGTGGTCCATGCCGGTCTCGGATATCCTGACGTTTGCCATTTCTGCTGTGCTCATCGTCCGAACGGACCACGAGCTGCGCGGCGAGGGAAAGGCTTGCTGTCTGGCATGATATATGCTATACTTGAACTGCGCGAAAAAAATTCGGGGCTTTTCGCCTCGAATTTTTTCGTTGAGTTTACTCTGCATGCCCGCGGATATGGTGCCGGTAAAATGCTGCGAGGAACGGCATGGAGATCACGAAGGTCAGAAGGTCTGCCACGGGCTGGCTCATCTCCACACCGGCGCAATGCAGCCACAGCGGCAGGAGCAGCACGGCCGGAAGGAAGAAAATGCCCTGCCTGCAGCTTGCCAGGAACGTCGCGGCCGTGCGGTAGCCGAGGCACTGATAGAGCTGATTGACGAACGTCGAGACGGCCAGCAGCGGCAGAACGATGCAGGAGAAGCGCAGCGTCTCCGCACCGATGCGCACGACCTCCGCGTCGCTGCAGAACCACCACAGGATCGGCCGCGCGAAGATGGCCATGACGATGGCGCAGACCGTGCAGAGCACCGTGCCGACGAGGGAAGAGAACCAGAACGCCTGCCATGCGCGGCGGCGCTTTCCGGCGCTGTAGTTATAGCCTGCAACGGGCTGGAAGCCCTGCCCGATGCCGATGACGAGATTGCGAACGAAGACATAGAGCTTGTTCGCGATCGTGATGGCCGAGACGGCCGCGTCGCCATAGAGGACGGCCTGCATATTGAGCACGGCCGAGGCCACACTGCCGAGGCCCTGCCGGCAGACGGTTGGGATACCCGTCGAGAAAATAAGCCAGTAATCACAGAAATGACGACTTACGCTGTGCAGGCGCAGCCGGACGATGGAGCGGCCGGTCAGGAAGAACATCAGCAGAAGCACAAAGCTCACGACCTGACTGACGGCTGTGGCCAGCGCCGCGCCGCCTGCGCCCATGTCCAGCGTGAAGATGAACAGGGGATCGAGCACGATATTCAGCACGCCGCCCAGTCCAAGCCCCCACATGGCGAGCGTCGATTCGCCCTCGGCGCGGAGCGTGTTGTTCAGCACGAACGAGGCGCAGCTGACCGGCGCGACGAGCAGGATCCAGCGGGCGTAGGGGACGGCATAGGGGAGCATAGTGTCCGTGCATTTCAGCGCGCGCAGGATCGGCTTCAACCCGGCAAGACAGCCCCAGCCGACGACCGCACCCGCGAGAATGGCGGCCACAAAGGCGCTGACGGCGTAGCGCTCGGCCGCGTCGTCGTCCTTTTCGCCGAGCTTGCGGCTGATGAGGCTGCCTGCGCCCATGCCGAGTCCATAGCCGACGGCCTGCAGAATGGCCATGAGCGTGTAGACCATGCCGACTGCAGCCGATGCCGATTTGTTGATTTGGGAGACGAAATAGGTATCCGCTGTGTTGTAAATAACCGTAACGAGCATGCTGATGGTAGTCGGGATCGCCAACGAGCTGACGAGCTGCGGGATCGGCGTGCCGATCATCTTCTCATATTGCTCCGCACTGTTCGGAATATGAGCCATTCAGAATCCCTCCGACATTTTCTTTTATTCTATCATATTCCGGCGCGATTTTCCAGAGGAGGAATCCACATATGAAGTTCCCGAAGCTCAGGCACGCAGGCCTGTGCCAATATCCTGATCTTTCTCCCGGCGCTGTTCCTGTCTTTTGCCATCGGCATTAATATCCTGCTGGCAAACTGGGGCACGCCGAAGTGGGGCCTTGCCCTGAATTTCCTGCTGCGGGAGTGGAAGCGCTCCAGCCTGGAATACCGCACGGGCCGGGCGAGATCAGAATGGGCGAGTATGCGCTCTACTGCGGCCTCGGCGACCGGGTGGCTGTGCTGACGTATACGAAGCAGGAGGGGAAAAAGCACCTCCTGCTCGAAAAGGACCTTGCTGCCTACGGAACGAGCGGCAAGAGCAGAACCCGCAGGCGCTGGATCACCCCGGAGGAGCAGAAAAGCTGCCGCGCCCGGATCGAAAGCTGGCTCGTCGCCGAGGGCTATCGTTTTGAAGCGGAGACAGAGAAATGATCTGGTGACACAAAATGCGGGCGCTGCTTTTGGCAGCGCCCGCGCAGTTTTTATTTGGGATCCTTACTGCGGAATATGCGGTTGAGCAAATAGACGCAGAGCATGATGACGAGGATCACAATGAAAATGGAACCCCAGCCGGCGCCCATCAGGCGCAGGGATTCCTGCCATGTGGCAGGGCGGCCCGGGATCGACTGTTCCGCAACGGCGGTGAGGATCGGCAGCAGCTGCATGGTCATTCCTCCTTACCCAATGGTGTAGACAAGGCTCATGATCAGGCCGCCCGCAATGACGGACGCGATCTGGCCCGAAACATTGACGCCGACGGTGTGCATGAGCAGGAAATTCTGCGGGTCCTCCTTCAGGCCCATCTTGTGGATGACGCGGGAGGACATCGGGAAGGCCGAGATGCCGGCCGCACCGATCATGGGATTGATCTTCCTGCCCTTCGGCAGGAACAGGTTCAGGAACTTGGCCACCAGAACTCCGCCCGCCGTGTCGAAGATGAAGGCAACAAGGCCGAGGCCCATGATGAGCAGCGTCTGCGGCTTCAGGAACTGCACCGCGTGCATGTTGAACGCGATGGAGATGCCGAGGAAGATCGTGATAAGGTTCGCCAGCACCTTCTGCGCCGTCTCGGACAGCGAGTTCAACACGCCGCACTCGCGGATCAGGTTGCCGAACATCAGGAAGCCGACGAGCGCGACTGCCTTCGGGGCAAAGATGCCCGTGATGATCGTGATGACGATGGGGAAGAGAATGCGTGTTGTTTTGGAGATCTGCTTCGGCTCATACGGCATGCGGATGAGTCGCTCCTTCTTCGTTGTCAGCAGGCGGATGACGGGCGGCTGGACAATGGGTACCAGCGCCATATAGGAATAGGCAGCGACGGTGATCGCACCGATGTAGCCGCTCTGCAGGGCGTTTGCCACGACGATGGATGTTGGGCCGTCCGCCGCGCCGATGATGGCGATGGAGGCGGCGTCGCGGATGTCAAAGCCGCAGAGGCTCGCAACGAAAAATGTAAAAAATATGCCAAACTGCGCCGCCGCGCCGAAGATCATCAGCTTGGGGTTCGACAGCAGCGGACCGAAATCGATCATTGCACCGATGCCGATGAACAGTATGAGAGGGAACAGCTCATTTGCGATGCCCTTTTCATACAGAAGATGCAGGATCTCGAGGTCCGCGCCCGGCAGATTCATCAGGATCGCGCCGAAGCCGATCGGCAGCAGCAGCGAGGGCTCCATATCCTTGGCGATGGCGAGATAGATGAGCACCGCGCCGATGACCCACATGACGATGAGCTTCCAGCCGTCTCCCTGCAGCAGGGACTGCGCATTTTCCAACAGAACTTCCAAATACGTTGCCTCCCTTTTGGCAGTATAATAACACAATTATAATCGAACGTCCCTGCAGATGCAAGAGGATAGAATGTTAAATCTGGGTAAAGTACACAAAATTTCCGCAGGGCTGGTAGGCGGACCGTTCCTGTGATACAATATAGATACAAGGCAGATGCAAACTATCCTCAGGAAATGCTTTTTGGGAGGAAAAATCATGATCCGGATTTTGATCGTGGAAGATGAAATAACGATCGCGCGGCTGATCGACCTGAATCTCAGCGCGTGCGGCTACGAATGCACCTGCGAATATGACGGCCTGGCGGCCGCAGACCTTCTGGAGCAGATGAGCTTCGATCTGATCCTTCTGGATATCATGCTTCCTGGGGCGGATGGCTTCGAACTGATGGATCTGATCCGCCCGACGAAAACGCCGGTGATCTTCCTGACGGCGCGCGGCTCGGTCAGCGACCGCGTTAACGGTCTGCGCGCCGGAGCGGATGACTATCTTGTCAAGCCGTTTGATATTGTGGAGCTGATTGCGCGGGTGGAGAGCGTCCTGCGCCGCACCGGAAAGACCGGAGACCGGTATACCGTAGGAGATGTGTGCATCGACGCACGAGCCATGCGCGTCACACGCGGCGACGAACCGATTCTGCTCACGCCGAAGGAATTTGACCTGCTGCTCCTGTTTGTGCAGAACCGGAACATCGCGCTGTTCCGCGAAACGATCTATGAGCGCGTCTGGGGCACGGAATTCACGGGTGACAGCCGCACGGTCGACCTGCATGTGCAGCGGCTGCGGCGAAAGCTGGGCTGGCAGGGAAAGCTCCTGACGATCTATAAGACAGGCTACCGACTGGAGGTGACGGATTGAGATTTGCTGCCAAAATGACCGCCCTCATCACCATGCTGCTGGCGGCTTCTCTGGCCGTCGGCGGCTACCTGGTCATGAGCAGCTCGTTTGACGCGCGCCTGCAGGGACAGGTCCGCGATGCGCAGGAGGGGGTACGGCTGCTCGGCATGACGGTGCAGGCACTCTGTGCCAGAGAGCAGGGGCAGGTCACCGCTTCCTCCGGCGCGATTGAAAGGGCGCTGGAGGCCCTGCCGCAGGACCGCAGCTACTGCCTGCACGCGGCGGACGGCACGGTTTTATCTGAAAGCGCGGACTTCCCACAGGAGGCGGTGCAGAACGGAAGGGCGGGCGTGATCGTCTCCCGTGTGCAGAATACCACCTCCGGCAGCCGCCTGATCACAACGTCGCTGCTTACACTGTACGGCGGTACATACTCTCTGACTTGCCTGAACGACATTACGGACATGCTGCGCGAAGCGGAGACGGAATTGCAGCGCTTTCGATGGATCCTTGCCGCTGTGCTTGGGGCTGCGGTCGCGGCAACGGCAGCTCTGTCTGTCTATATGACGCGGCCCCTCCGCCGCATCTCGCGCACGGCGCGGCAGCTTGCGGCCGGGCAGACGGACAGGCGCGTCACGGTCCGCACCGATGACGAGCTCGGCGATCTGGCGCAGAATTTCAACGCCATGGCCGATGCGCTCGAGGCGCGGCTGCGGGAGCTGGCGGCTGCGGCGCAGCGTCAGAAGGAATTTACGGCCAGCTTTGCGCATGAGCTGAAAACGCCTCTGACCTCCGTCATCGGCTATGCCGACACACTGCGCAGCAGAACGCTTCCGAACGAGATGCAGTTTGAAGCAGCCAACGCGATCTACACCGAGGGAAAACGTCTGGAGCGCATGTCGTTCGCGCTGCTGGACCTGTTTGCGCTTGAGCGCAGTGAGCCCTCCTTCTCCTGGGTGCAGACCGGTGCGCTTGCGGCCTCCGTGCGGAAAAGCTGCGAATACCGGCTTGTCCGGCAGAAGCAGAGCCTGCAGTGCGATGTGGAGGAGGCGGCCGTCTGGGGCGAACCGGAGCTGCTGCGGACGCTGCTGCTCAATTTGCTCGATAACGCGCACAAGGCCTCCCCGCCAGGCGCGGTTCTGCAGCTGCGCGGCAGGGGTGTTCCGTCGGGCTATTTGTTCTGCGTGATCGATCCGGGGCGCGGCATTCCTCCGGAGGAGCTGTCCCGCATCACCGATCCGTTTTATATGGTGGATAAATCGCGCGCCAGAGCGGCGGGCGGCGCGGGCCTCGGCCTGACGCTGTGCCGGAAGATCGCCGAGGTCCATGGGTCGAGCCTGCGCTTTGAGAGCGTGGTCGGCGAGGGAACGCGCGTGTCATTCCTTCTGAAAGGAGAGCAGAAATGAAGCGAATGCGAAGCTGGTGGCTGGCAGCCGCGGCCTGCGCGGTCCTTGCGGCAGCTCTTCTGCTTCCGCAGCGTTTTCTGCAGCAGAAGCTCGACCGCGTGGCCGAGACGGAATTTTCCGTCGATGGCGCAGAGCCGGATATGGAGGAAGCGGTGACTCTGATGGAACGGCTCCGCCTTGCCGCCGTCGGTGAGTTCATTGCGCAGAATACCGGCGATGACGCCGGCGCGCTGACGGCGCAGACGCAGCAGTGGCTGCTCGACGCGCAGAGTGTTATCCCGCAGCCGATCCAGCCGTATATCGACCTGTCAGGTGAGGTATTTGCGGAAAGCGGATGGATCCTTGACACGGCCTCGGGCACGGTATTTTCGGCGATCCGTGCGTCGCTGCACCATACGCCGTTTATTGACACGATCATTCTGCTCGATGCGCAGACCGGCAGGCTGCTCCATCTGGAGATGCTGTTCTATCAGGAGTCCGATTATCTGATCCTGCTGCAGGACCTGCCGGATATTCTGGAGGATACGGACGGCTGGCGGCAGCGAGTGGCAGATTATTACGGTCTGATGGCCAATGCATTCCGGCCGGAGGACTCCCTTGTCAAGCAGTGGTATTCCACGGCAGAGCCCAGCGAACTGGGCTTCGTGCTGGGGGATGCCGACGGAAATGCGGTCACCTATGGCTTTCGGCACGGCGCTGCGCCGGGGATGGCGATCGCGCTGGGCTCGTTCGGCAGTTGACGCAGCGTCCCGCCTGTGGTAAAATGGGTGAGATTTCCGATACGGATACGCGCTCCCGCCGGTGCGGGGGCAGAAAGGAACGTACCATGATCGAATATGTGACCATCGATCAGGCGGCGGAGCTGGACGCCTTTGTCCTCCGGCAGCCAAACTGCCATTTCATGCAGACCTCTGCATGGGGCCGGGTGAAGGAGGGATGGGGCTGGACCGGCATCCTCTGCCGCGATGAAAAGGGCGAGATCATCGGCTCCATGGCCATTCTGGAGCACCGCATCCGCCATATGCACACAGGCTTCCTTTATGCGCCGCGCGGGCCGATCTTCCGGGACGGCGACTACGCCACGCTCGTGGCGCTTGTGGACGCCATGCGCGCTCTTGCCGAAAAGCGCGGCGACTATATGATCCGCATCGACCCGATGCTGGAGGAGACGGACACGGCGTTTCTGGACGAGGTGCGCCGTCTGGGCTTTACCGTCAATCAGGCGAGCGATTTTTCCCTGTTCCAGCCGCGCATGTGCTATGTCCTCGATCTGCAGGGCTTCACGCCGGAGTCGCTTCTGGCCTACTATAATAAAACAAAGCGCTATGACATCCGCCGCGCGGAGCGCAACGGCGTGACTGTCCGGCTGGGCGATGTCTCGGATATCCCGGTCTTTTACCGCATGATGCTCGCCACGGCGGCAAAGAACGGCTTTACCGCGCGGCCGCAGCAGTACTATGCGCACTTCCTCGAGGCGCTCGGCCCCATGGCCAAGCTGTACCTTGCGGAGAAGGACGGCGTCATCATCGCCGCGAGCATCACGGCCGAGCTTGGCAACCGCGTGTGGCATATGTACGCCTGCTCCGACCGCGCTTATCAGGCCGATTTTCCGAACGAGCTCATCCAGTGGCAGATGCAGCACGACGCGCTCGAGGGCGGCTACCGTTACTTCGACTTCCGCGGCGTCGAGGGCTATCCCGTGCCGGAGAATCCCTATTACGGTCTGCACCACTACAAGCAGGGCTTCGGCGCGCAGTTCCACGCCTATGTCGGCCAGTGCGACCGCGTGCTGCACCCGATGCGCGCGAAGCTTGTACATACCCTGCAGAAAATATTTGTACGCGAGTAATGCCGAATTATTTGCTGGTTTTCGTTTTCTGTAGGTTTGTCAAACATATTGTACAGCGAACTCGATAGGAGAAAGCCAGTGTA
>OLOU01000501.1_pt1 | contig 34581 bp, 29 predicted proteins | sample 1672101 | NCBI WGS metagenome assembly OLOU01 (sample SAMEA3136645, study PRJEB25190) | human gut metagenome | biome: human gut; feature: human-associated habitat; material: faeces | place: Austria | collected 2013
AGCCCAAGCCCCGCAAAGAGGGCTACATCCACAAGGTGTAAGCCCCGCCGGAAATGGGAAGAAAAGGGTGGTCCCCCAAAAAGGGACCGCTCTTTTTGTTTTCCCCGGGTGGGGCCGCCGCTCTTGTAATTTGCCCGGGGGAAAGTTATAATAGGAGCATTCCTACAAGAGAAAGAAGGCGGCTTATGAATAGATGGAAGCACAGGTGGAAGCGCGCCGTGTCCCTGGCGGGGGCGGCCTTGGTGTTGGCGGCGGGGTTGGCTGCCTGCGCCCCGGCGGAGGAGAGCTCCTCTTTGGCGGGGGAGGAGAGCAGCCAGCTGGCCCTGGAGAACGACGGGGCCACAACCCAGCTGGTGGTGGCGGAAATCTCCCACAGCCCGGAGCGCACCGCCGCCCTGGAGGAAATCGCGGCGAAGTACATGGCAGATTTCCCCCAGACGCGCGTTGAGATTGTCACCGTGGAAGACAGCCAGGAGGCCCTGGCCATGCTGGAGGGCGGCCAGGCGGACCTGGTGGAGCTCTCCCAGCAGGAGCAGCCCGGCGCGGTGGAGCAGGGCCTGCTGGTGGACTTGGAACCCTACCTGGACGTGTGGGAGGCTCCAGCCTGACCATGGCGGCCAAGGCGGTGCTGTCCTCCATGGGCAACGGCCGGGCCTTCCTCATGCCCATCACCTTGAACCAGGACCTGGTCTACTACCGCAGCGATTGGTTTGAGGCGTACAACCAGGACAAGACCGAGGGGCTGGTGTACTGCCGCATCTGGGAGGACTTTATCGACGCGGCGGAAAAGCTTTCGGACAAGGGCGCCGCCGGGCTGGTGTTTGGCGGCCAGGAGCACCTGGTGGACTTGTTCGACTCCGTGCTGTGGAGCACCACCAACGTGGGCCGCATGGCGGACACCGCCGCCTCGTACTTCTCCAACGTGGAGGGGAACACCACCCTGTTCACCTTGGAGCATGCCGCCAGCGCCGTGGAGCAGTTCGCCCAGCTGGTGGAGGGCGCCGTGCCCCAGGAGGCCCTCACCTGGACCGAGGACCAGGCGGTGGAGGCCTTTATCAACGGGGAGGCCATCACCTTGATTGCCGGCCAGGACCGCATGGAGGAGATTGCCGCCGCGGCCGGAAGCTTCAACTATGAATTTGCCTGCGGTATCAGCCGCCGGGTGCCCCGTGTGTACCTGCGCGGAGGACAGGCCGTCCATACCGTACATTACCTGACCGATGTCTTTCAGGAGGAACCCCATGGCACATAAACCGAAATACGCAAAACAGGAACCCCGCCGGAATACCGCGCTGAAGCTGCTGCCGCTGGTGCTGGTGGCCATCGTCGCTGTGGTTCTCATTGTCCGCTCCCTGGGCAAAGGAAAGCCTGACGACGCCCCGACCACCCCGCCAACGACGGAAGCGACCCAGCCCTTAGAGCCGGTCGCTTCCGCCACCGTAGGCGTCCAGGGCGACCTGCTGATGCACAAGCCCGTGATCACCGCCTGCACGACAGAGGACGGCGGCTACGATTTTGCATCGATTTTCCGCTACGTGGCAGAATATACTGCAAGCTATGACTATTCCGTGGCCAATCTGGAAACCACCCTGGGCGGCGATAATTACCCCTACCAGGGCTACCCCGACTTCAACTGCCCCGACGAGATCGTGGAGGCGGCAAAGGACGCGGGGATCGACATGTTGCTCACCGCCAACAACCACTGCTCCGACACCACCACTGAAGGCGTCCTGCGCACGGTGAAGCGGGTGCGGGAAATGGGTCTGACCCCTCTGGGGACCCAGCTCAGCGACGAGGAACCCAAGTACGCCGTGGTGGACGTGGGCGGCATCAAGGTGGGCATGGCGGCCTACACCTACGCCACCAGCGCGGTCAATGGCCGTCCCTCCCTCAACTATGAGGCGGAGGTCACGCAGGTTGGTCTGGTGAATTACTTTACCTACGACAATCTGGACGCCTTCTATTCTGAAATGCAGTCCCTGCTTTCCCAGATGCGCTCGGACGGCGCGGAAGCTACCATGCTGTATATCCACTGGGGCACAGAGTACTCCCTCCAAGCGGATTCCTCCCAGCGGATGATCGCCCAGAAAATGTGCGATATGGGCGTGGATGTCATTGTCGGCGGACACCCCCACGTGGTGGAGCCGATGGAGCTGCTGACCAGCAGCTCCGATTCCCGGCACAAAACGGCGGTCATCTACTCTCTGGGCAACGCCGTATCCAACCAGCGCCGGGACCTGATGACCCTGAACACCGGCCACACCGAGGACGGCGCGGTGTTCACCGTCACTTTTGAAAAATACGCCGACGGCGGAGTATACGTTGCCGATGTGAACGTGATGCCCACATGGGTCAACCTGCACAGCGTTGACGAAAAGCAGGAATACAACATCGTCCCGCTGGAAGACGCCCGACGGACGGAGTGGCAGAATCTGTATGGTCTGGACGCTGCTGCTCTGGCGAACGCCGTGGCATCCTACGACCGCACCATGAACATCGTCGGCCCGGGGCTTGAGCAATGCCGGAGCTACTACGCGCAGGAAAAGCAGGCGCGGGAAACTCCCGTTGTTCCGACCGAAGAGGCAGCCTGACAAGGAGGAGTACCCATGTCCAAAAAGCCGAAGGGAAACAACACAGCAGTCGTTGTGCTGCTGACCGTATTGATTTTCGTCATGATCGCGCTGACAGGTCTTGTGATCTGGATGTGTGTTAATCTGGTGAACAAAACGCCCCAGACTACCGTCCGGACGGAGACACAGGTTTATACCCTTCCCACCGTCATCCGGACAGAGCCGACGCAGGCCGAGACCCAGCCCCCGGAGACCACCCTGCCGGAACCGGAGCATGTGGTGGCTACCGCTTCCGTCGGCACCATGGGCGATCTGCTGATGCACAAGCCGGTGTTTGACACCTGCCTGCAAAGCAACGGCACCTACGATTTCAGTTCCATTTTCCGCTATGTCAAGGATATCGTGTCCGGTCTGGACTACGCCATTGCCAATCTGGAAACCACCTTCGGCGGCGACGATTACCCCTATCAGGGCAATCCCGCTTTCAACTGTCCCGACGCGCTGATCGACAGCGTAGTGGACACGGGCTATGACATGCTGCTCACCGCCAACAACCACGCGGGCGACACCATGGCGTCGGGCATCACCCGCACCGTGGAGATCATCCGTGGCAAGGGACTGACCGCCCTCGGCTCCCAGCTGAACGCCGACGAGCCGAAGTACGCCGTGGTGGACGTAAACGGCATTAAAATCGGCATGGTGTGCTACACATGGGCATACAGCAGCAACGGCACCTCCTTCTCCCTCAATGGTCTTACCCCCATCAAGGACGAGGGGCAGATGAACTACTTCCTCAACAACGACCCCGGCAAGCTGTACACCGCGTCGGAACAGATTCTGGAACAGATGAAAGCGGACGGTGCGGAAGCCACCATGATGTTCATTCACTGGGGCGTGGAATATAACATCAAGGAAAATTCCCTTCAGGACACCATGGCGCAGAAGCTGTGCGATCTTGGCTTTGACGTGATCGTGGGCGGGCATCCGCATGTTGTTCAACCGGTGGACCTGCTTACCAGCACCGTTGACCCTGACCACAAGACCGTGGTCATCTACTCTCTGGGCAACGCCGTATCCAACCAGAGAAACGGCTATATTCAAGCCGCGCCTCCCTACTATACGGAGGATGGCATTCTGTTCACCGTCACCTTTGAAAAGTATTCCGACGGAGCCGTGTATCTGCAAAGCGTGGACGCGCTGCCCACATGGGTGAACATGCGCACTGACGGGGCGAAGCAATATAACATCCTGCCGCTGGACGAAGACAATCAGGATCAGTGGGCGGAGCTATTCAACCTGAACGACGCCATGCTGTCCTCCGCGAAGAAGTCCATGGAGCGCACGGACTCCATCGTCGGCGCGGGCATGGAAAAATGCCGGACGTATCTGGAACAGCAGAAGGCCGACCGGGAAGCCTACTATCAGGACCTGGCCAGCCATCCGGAAACCTACGTTCCAAGCACCGTCCCGGAGGAAACCGCCGGGGAAACCATCCCGGAAACCACCGCCGTCACCGCCTCCGCGGCATAACAAACCCTACCCAAATACCGTGCCGCGGCAAACGTCAGTTCTGCCGCGGCACGGCTTTCGTCTGCCGGAACGGAAAACGAAACTTTCCCGGGAAAAAACGGATATAATCCATTGACATTGCAAAAATTTACGGTATAGTAGTATCTGTCGTATTTCGGCGTAAAACAAAATCTTGGAAGAAACGGGGGAGGATAATGTCCAAGGAACTCATCAGACTCCAGGACCTGACCATGGAGTTCGACGGGGAGCGTATTCTCGACGGCATCAATCTTTATTTCAACGATCACGAATTCCTCACACTGCTCGGCCCCTCCGGCTGCGGCAAGACCACAACGCTTCGGATCATCGGCGGCTTTCTGACGCCTACTTCCGGCACGGTGACGTTTGACGGGAAGGTCATCAACGACGTTCCGCCCTACAAGCGGCAGATCAACACCGTGTTCCAGCGTTATGCCCTTTTTCCGCATCTGGATGTGTACGACAACGTCGCTTTCGGCCTGAAGGTAGCAAAGCTGCCCAAGGACGAAGTTGACCGCAGGGTCAATGAAATGCTGGAAATCGTCAGCCTGAAGGGCTACGAAAACCGCAGCGTGGACAGTCTGTCCGGCGGCCAGCAGCAGCGTGTTGCCATCGCCCGGGCATTGGTCAACCAGCCGAAGGTGTTGCTGCTGGACGAACCGCTGGCAGCGCTGGATCTGCGCTTGCGCAAGGACATGCAGATCGAGCTGAAACGCATCCAGCAGACCACCGGCATCACGTTCATCTATGTCACCCACGATCAGGAGGAAGCTCTTTCCATGTCCGACACCGTGGTGGTCATGGACAAGGGACGGATTCAGCAGATTGGCAGACCTGAGGATATCTATAATGAGCCGAAGAACGCCTTCGTGGCGGACTTTATCGGCGAAAGCAACATCCTGGACGGCGTCATGCTGGAAGACTTCAAGGTCCGGTTCTTCGGCCGGGTCTTTGAGTGCGTGGACAAGGGCTTCGCCCCCAACGAGCCGGTGGACGTTGTCATCCGCCCGGAGGACATTGACATCGTGAAGCCCGCGGAGAGTCATCTCGTCGGCACCGTCACGGGCATTACCTTCAAGGGTCTTAACTACGACATCATCGTGGAGTTCAAGGGCTTCAAATGGCTCATCCAGACCACGGACTACCACGGCGTGGGCGAGACCATCGGCATCCGCCTGAACCCGGAAGACATTCACATCATGCACAAGAGCGAATATTCAGGTCTCTTTGGCGACTACAGCTCCTACTCCGCCGAGTATGACGAGCTGACGGAGGATGCCGAAGATGAAGAAGAATAAGTCTATCTTGCTCAGCACCCCGTATTTGATATGGATGGTGGTATTCACGCTGATCCCTCTGGGTGTGGTGTGCTACTATGCCCTTACTGACCCGTCTACGGGGGAATTCAGCCTTGTGAACCTGCGAGGGCTGAACCTGTACTGGGGCGTTCTGTGGCAGTCCATCTTCTACGCGGTGGCGTCGGCTTTCATCTGCCTGCTGCTGGGCTACCCCATGGCCTACTACATCGCCCACCGAAGCCAGACCGCTCAGAAGTTCCTGTATATGCTGGTGATGCTGCCCATGTGCATGAGCTTTCTGCTCCGCACCCTCGCATGGGTCGGATTGCTGCAGGACACCGGCATCATCAACAATATTCTCGACGCCATCGGCATCGGCCGGCTGCGGCTCATCCGTACCCCCGGGGCGGTCATTCTGGGCATGGTGTATAACTATCTGCCCTATATGATTCTGCCCCTGTACGGCGTCATCGTCAAGATCGACCCCCGGCTCATTGAAGCGGCGGAGGATCTGGGCTGCAACAGCACGCAGGTGTTTTCCCGGGTGGTTCTGCCTCTCAGCGTCCCCGGCATCCTCTCCGGCATGACCATGGTGTTCGTCCCGGCGGTGTCCACCTTCTATATCTCCCAGAAGCTGGGCGGTACGGACACGGTGCTCATCGGCGACGTGATCGAGCGCCAGTTCAAGCAGGGCAACAACCCCAATCTGGGCGCGGCGCTGAGTCTGGTGCTGATGATTCTGGTATTCATCTGCACCGGCATCATGAACCGCTTCGGCGGCGACAATGAGGAAGGCGGTGTCATCGTATGAAAAAAGCCAACCGCATTCTCACCGTTCTGATTTTCATTTTCCTGTACGTCCCCATGGCGGTGCTGATCGTGGCGTCGTTCAATACAGGCAAGGACATCACCCAGTTTGAAGGGTTTACCTTGCAGCAGTACGCCCGTCTGTTTCAGGACAGGACGCTGTTAAAGCTGCTGGGCAACTCCCTGCTCGTCTCGGTTCTCGCCAGCTTCATCGCCACGGTCTTCGGCACGGTGGCGTCACTGGGCATCTACAACCTGAACCCCAGACTGCGCAAGGCTGCCATGACGCTGACCAACATCCCCATGACGAATCCGGATATCGTCACCGGCGTGTCCCTTTCCCTGCTGTTCGTCTTCGTGGGGACCCGGATGCTGGGGCAGCGGAACAGTCTGACCTTCTGGACGCTGCTCATTGCCCACATCACCTTCAACCTCCCCTACGTCATCCTGAACGTCATGCCGAAACTCAAGCAGACGGACAGCTCCCTCCGGGACGCGGCCATGGACTTGGGCTGCACGCCCCTGCAGGCGTTTTTCAAGGTGACGCTCCATGAGATCGCCCCCGGCATCGTGTCCGGCGCTATTATGGCGTTCACCATGAGTCTGGACGATTTTGTCATCAGCTATTTTGTCAGCGGGCTGGATTTTGTGACCCTTCCCGTGGAAATCTATTCCTACACGAAAAAGCCCCTCCATCCGAAAATCTACGCCCTGTTCACCCTGTTGTTCCTGCTGATTCTGGTGCTGATGGTCACCATGAACCTCATTCAGCTCCGCGGGGACAAAAAACGAGCCGCTGCCCACAGCGGGGTATAAAGGAGAATTGTCATGAAAAAAGGGATTTCCGTTATTCTTGCCGTCTTGCTTGCCGTGAGCTGCCTGACCGGTCTTTCCGGCTGCGGCAGCAGTAAAAAGACCACCCTGTACGTCTACAACTGGGGTCAGTACATCTCCGAGGGCGACGACGGCTCTCTGGATGTGATCGCCGCCTTTGAGGAAGCCTACCCCAACATCCGCGTGCAGTATTCCACCTATGACTCCAACGAGATCATGTACTCCAAGCTTGCCAACGGCGGCATCACCGTGGACGTGATCATCCCCTCCGACTACATGATCGGCCGGATGGTGCAGGAGGGTATGCTGGAGGAACTGAACTTCAGCAACATCCCCAACTACCAGTATATCGACGATTCCTTCAAGAACACCTCCTACGACCCGGAGAACAAGTATTCCGTTCCCTACACCTGGGGCACCGTGGGCATCATCTACAACACCAAGTATGTGGACGAAGCCGATGTCACCGGCTGGGAACTGCTGTGGAACGAGAAGTACGCCGGAAAGATCCTCATGTTCGACAACTCCCGGGACGCCTTCGGCATTGCCGAGTACCTGCTGGGCTACGACGTGAACACCACCGACGAGGCCGAGCTTCAGGCCTGTTCCGCCAAGCTGGCGGAGCAGAAGCCCGTGGTGCAGCAGTACGTCATGGATCAGATTTTTGACGCCATGGAAAACGAGGAAGCGTGGATCGCCCCCTACTACGCCGGTGACTATCTGACCATGGTGGAAGAGAACCCCGATCTGGCCTTCTACCGTCCCACGGCGCAAGGCTACAACATGTTCATCGACGCCATGTGCATCCCCACCTGCTGCCAGGAGAAGGACGCGGCGGAAGCCTTCATCAACTTCCTGTGCAGCCCGGAGATTTCCTCCGCCAACATGGAGTTTTTGGGCTACAGCGTCCCTTCCACCGCGGCGAAGGAGCTGATGGATCCGGAGGTCGCGGGCAGCAAGGTCGCCTACCCCGACGCGGACACCCTCACCACCGGCACCAGCTTCAACTTCCTGCCGGAGGAAACCTCCCGGTATATGGAAAGCCTGTTCATGGAAGTCCGCAACGGCTGATGGGCTTTTGACCTGCCGAAAAAAGTTCGTATAAACAGAAAGATTCCCGTCCGCAGATTGCGGACGGGATTTTTCTACGCAGATTTAAATCGCATTTCCCGGCTTCGCGGGCTGTCCAAGCTCGCTTTGAATCGGGCGCACCATGCAGAACTGTTTCAGATGAAAATGCTTTTCCAGAACCTCGTAAATCTCAAACCCCAACTGCTGGTATAGCGTCACGTTGTGGGGATTGTGGGTCTCCAGCGACATCATCATGTGATGGTTGTCCGCGTAATCCACCGCCGCCTTCAGCAGCTTCACCGCAATGCCGTGGTGCTGCATCTGGGGGTCCACCGCCAGATAGATCACATGGAGACGGTTGTCCTCATGGAGCTGGGTCGTCCAGTGGGAGTTCAGGTAATCCCGTGCGGCGAAAAAGTGGAACAGGGTTCTGAGCGACGGGTCTTCCTTGATCAGCCATGCGTCCGTCTGCAATTCCGCTTCCAGCTCCGTAAAGTAGTATTGGAGGAAATGGTACGGCTCGGTCTCGTCGGAAACGACCAGAAGGCCGTTCAAATCCGGGCTGTCGGCAAAAATGTCGCAGTTTTTGTAGAATTCCTCCATGTCGCAGGCAAAGAGCTTCGGCAAAAGCTTCTTGCGGATATCCTCGTTGGGAATCAGGGTCTCGTACAGCGGGTCGGAGGCAAAGCACTTGTTCAGCAGTGCCTGAAGCTTTGGCAGGTCTTTTTTTGTAACTTTGTATAATTCGCTTTCCATATATTCGTTCCTTTATCTTGGGAGGCAGTCGCGGAGCATCCGCTTCATTTCCTCCACACTGATGTTCAGACTGCCCACCAGATCCCGGTAGGCACCCTCCTGCGCGGCGGCCGCGCCCTGCAGGAAGGCCGCTTCCGCGGTGTAGTCCGTAATGCCCTTGGCTTTCTTTTCCAGCAGGCTCTTGACCGTTGCATAGAGGTTGATATACCCCACGATCCGGCGGTAGCCCCATTTCAGGCGCTCCTTGGGCTGAGAAAATACGTACTGGGTGAAGTGGCGGTACACCAGCTGCTCAAACAGGAAGGCATACCGGTTGTTGTCGATCTCATAGAGTTTCCGCAGTGCCGCAGAGAGATTTCCCGCCGCCAGGCTGCCCGCCGCGCCGTGGAGCAGCTCCAGGCTTTGCTGCAAGCTTTCCTGGGGGAACTGGACGTTGCCGTACCAGTCGATGCGGACAAAGGTGTCCTGGGTCTGCTGGAACAGATTCAGCAGCTGCCGCTCCAATCGACCGGCGTCCTCGCCAGGTGCCTGCCCCCGGTTGATGGCCGCCGCCCGGTCATAGACCTGCTGGGCAAGCGCCGCCGCTTCGTCCAGCGCCTGGGCAAGGCTCTCGCCGTCGGCCTCCGTCCGGGCGCACCAGTCCAAGTCAAGGGCTTCCTTGGCCTTCCGGAAGGTTCCGGCGAAGTTCAGCGGCACCACTCTGGTTTTGTCAATGGCCATCAGCAGCAGCCCGAACAGCTCGTGGTGGAGGCGGTACACGTCCTCGTCATAGTAGGTGTCGTTGTCGAACTGGGAATGGTAGTGGGTCTCCATAAAGCTGCCGCCGGTGAAATCGTTGACCATGGAGGGAATGCCCGCAATGGCAATGGAAAAGTCGTCCGACCATGTTTCAATGGGGGCGGTGATCCGGGTTTCCTCGGGATAGCCCTGTGTCAGCTCCGGGAGATTTTCCAGAAATTCCTCCAGAAAATCCACATATTCGTAGGTGCTGCGGATCCGCGCCCGGGTGCCGTGGGCAAGAGCGGGCAGCTCGAAATTCAGGTCGGCAATGACCTGCCCCCGCCATTCGGGATGCACGGTAAACACCTGCTCGTAAGCGCCGGTGGACCAGTCGAACTGAGAATCCGCCACGCCCCATTCCTCCGACGCCATGGCGCAGAAAAGGATGGTGTTCTCCGGCTGCCAGCCGGTCTCTACCAGTGCTTTGCCCATGCCCAGCATCATGGAAATGGCGGTGTTATCGTCCTGAAAGCCGTCAAAATAGGAGTCGTAGTGTGCGGACAGCATGATCTTCCGGTCAGGGTTCCGGCCGGTCAGCTCGCCGATGATGTTGTAGGTGGTGCGGTCGCGCTCCACCCGGGTGCAGGCGTCCAGCGTAACGGCCACCGTCGCACTGTTCGCAAGCAGCTCCTTCAGCACCCCGGCGTCCTTCCGGGAAATGGAAAAGGCGGCGGCTTCGGGAGGGCCTGCGATATCCTGGGCGTTCAGCGCGGCGTCGTCCACCTCGCCGTAGCCCCCGGTCTGCACGGCGATCAGCGCCGCCGCACCCTTGAGGTGGGACTGATACACGGGGTAGTTGATCCACCATTCGTTCCGCTGATTGATCTCCACCAGCACCAGCTTCCCGTTAACGTCCAGCCCCTCGTAATCCGCTTCCGTGCCCTTGCCCGCATAGACAAGCTCGTAGGCGGTAGGGCCGTCCGTGACGAAATTCGTCTGATACGCGCCCAGCTGGACATGGCGCTCCCGTCCCCCGGCGTCGGTAAAAGACAGCTCCGCCTTCTCAAACTCCCACGCGTCCACGGTGATGGCGTCCTTCCATACTTTGGAAAAGCCGATTTTCTTCATCTCCGCCGCCAGCATGTCTCCCGTGGCGATCTCCGCCGGGGAGCCTGCGGTGCGGTAGCCCAGCACGGGGTTGGTGCAGTGCTCCTCCATCCGCTTTGCAAGGCGGTAGGAATAGCCGATATCCAGCTTTTCCAGATACCGCTGCGCCTGACTTGTCAAGGTCATCATCTCCTGTTTTCCCGCTTTTGGGAATTGTAGCATACTTAAAAGGCGTTGTACAGTGCCAATTTGTCTAAAAAACGCGGCTTTGAAGCCGCGTTTTTTTCGTTAACTTTCAAGAGCCTGCAGCCGTCCCTGAATGATCTTCCCCACGGTCTGGGCAAACCAGCCCACGGAGGGCAGCCTGACCACATCCCGGCCGTAAATGGTGCGGGCGCTGCTTAAATCGCCCTCCCGGCCGGAGAACAGGCACAGCGGCGGATTGCCATGCCTGCGCAATGCCGTCGCTTCTTCGGCGGCGTCGGCCACGGCGGGCCTGCCGCTGTAGTCCCGGCTGAAAAACTGGTTTCCCGTGCCGGGGAGGCGGGTATCATCGTTGGGGTTCGCGTCGGTGAGGATCAGCAAAAGCCGCTGCTGTTCCCCCGACCGGCGCAGAAGCCAGTCCACTGCCCGCAGGGCAAGTCCGTCCCGGTTCCATCCGGCGGCAGCGAACTCGAATATCCGGTTGTTGCCCTGATTTTCCCGGTAGTCCCGGTACTCCCGCAGCACCGTACAGCCGCTGACGGAGCAGTAGGACAGCACCCGGACAGGAATTGCGCACCGGGTCAGCGCCTCGGCCAGAATGTAGCCTTGCGTCGCCAGCTGCTCCTGCCGCCGGTTCTGGGAGGCGGAGGCGTCCAGCAGAATGTCCACGATCAGGTTCCCAAGGGTATTGGGCTGCTGCCGGTCAAACACCCGGCCGTCCCCCAGCGAGGGGGCGCGCCATGCAAGCGCCGGGTTGACCCGTCCCGCGCGGCACCGAAGGCTCCCGTCCTCCTGAAGCAGCAGGATGGTGTTTTGCAGCTGCTGGGCAAGGCGCTGGATCTCCAGCCGGTTCTGGGCAAGATGCGCCTGAAAATAGGCGCGGTTGCGCTCCGTCTGCTCCTGAAGCTGCTCCCATTCCCGGGTGGGCGCTTCCCCGTTTTCCGGCGCTTCTCCTCTGGTGAAGTGCAGAACGCAGTTGCGGTGATGGCCGGTGCAGCAGGTTCGCTCCGCATCCGCCAGTTCCGCCGGGGTCAGCATGGACTTGCCGAAGCACGCGGCGGCGTATTTCCGAATATCGTCCTTCCGGGCTTCCCGCCAACCGAAAACGCGCCGCCCCAAAGAACGTAGTCCCACGCCGCCCTCCGGCGCGGCCTGCCCCAGACGGTGCAGCCCTCCCGGGCGAAGCATCAGCCGGGCAAAGAAACCCAGATCCACCCGGTTGGAATTGAAGTGGTCAATTTCGTTGCGGAGATTCCGCCCGAAATATTTGAGGACGATCTGCTCCATCCGCGTCTGGATGGCCTCGGCGTCCCAGTCGGGGTCAAATTCCAGCGCGTCCAGAATCTGCTTTTCCCGGTCAGATTCCTTGCTGGGCAGCCCCAGCGCCCGGCGGAACCAGCCGATTTTCAGCCGATCCTGCTCGCTGTTCACAGAAAAATCCTGCTGTAACTGCCGTTCGACATAGTCCCGGCGCAGGGAATCAAGCGCCGGACGGGCGTCCCGGCACCTGAGATAGGCGCACCGTTCCAGCCCCAGCCAGAGCAGCTCACTTTGCAGCTCTCCCCCGGAGTGGCGCTCCAGTGCGGTGAACAGCAGCTCCAGCTTCTTGTAATCATACAGCTGCCGCACAAGGCCGATGGCGGTGTTGAAATACAAGGACGCTTCCCCGTTGGGTTCATAGCCCCGGCTGCCCGTGGCAAAGCCGTAAGCGCCCGCGGCGTTCCATATCTGATTGTCCGCTCGGCGGGCTTCCTGTTCCCCGATGTCCATATCAGTCTCCGAAGAACTCGTCCGCTTTCGCCGTTCTGGGGACACGCGCCCAGACCACGTCGGCGGTGAGCTGCCTCTCGAAGGGGTCGAATGCCTTGTTGATGATGCCCATTTCCAGCGCGGCTTCCGGGGAAAGTCCCCGTTCCATCAGCCGCAGGGCAGTCAGCAGTCCCCGCAGATCCAGCGCCCGGGCGGAGATCTCCCCGCTGCTGCACTTGGCGCGCAGATCGTCGAACAACGCCGCCAGCTGCTGCGCCCAGCTCTTTTTCAGGCTCGGGAAGCCCCGCAGCAGGAGTTTGCACAGATCGTCCTGCCCGATCACCGGCATATCCACCACCACGAACCGGGAAACCAGTGCTTCGTTCAGCTCCCGGGTTCCGGCGTAGCCATAGTTCATGGTGCCGATGAACCGGGCCGCGTCGTCCAGCGTCACGCGGCGGTAGCCCGGAATGTCAATGACCCGGCGGAAATCCAGCGTGGCGTGGAGCACGGCCAGCGCTTCGTTTTTCGCCATATTCACCTCGTCCAGAATGCCGAAGCCGCCAAGTCTCGCGCACTGGCACACGGGGCCTTCCCGGAAGCAGACCTCGCTTCCCTTCAGCGTATCGGTGCCGATGAGGGACGCCGCGTCCACATTGATGTGCATGGAAATGTCCCACACCGGGCGGCCGAACAGGGCGGCCAGATTCTCCGCCAGCACGTTTTTGCCGGTGGCCTTGGGGCCTGCCAGAAGCAGGTTCTCCCCGCACAGCACCGCCGCCGCGGCGGCTTCCCAGACGTCCTTGCCGTAGTATACAAATCGGGGGTTTGGAATCCGGCCGCGTACTTCCTCCGCCACGCCGTGGGCGTCCCGGAAGGAACGGACTTCTGCAAGCAGGTGCCTGTTCACGCCCTCAGCTTCCAGTTCTTTCCAAATATCCATGACAAATCCCTCCTCGCAGCTCTTTTCCTCTATTTTAGCATGTTGCGCGGCATTTGCAAGGAGAATCTTTCCCTTTCAGCTTGCGTGTGGAAAAGGTTTCCTGTATAATAGGTTACATTCATACACTTTGGAAAGAAGAGGTACCTATGGAGAAAATCAGGCAATTTCTGGCGCGCAAGGATGTGGTATTCACCCTCCAGCGCTACGGGATCGATGCGCTGGGGGCCATGGCGCAGGGATTGTTCTGCACGCTGCTGGTGGGAACCATCCTCAATACTCTGGGGCAGCAGTTCGGCATCGGGTTTTTGACACGGATCATCGTCACCGTGGGCAAGGGTGAGGGCGCAGTGGGCTATACCATCGGCGGCCTTGCCTCCGCCATGGTCGGCCCCGGCATTGCCGTGGCCATCGGATTTGCGCTGCACTGCCCGACGCTGGTGCTGTTTTCCCTGATCCCCGTGGGCTTTGCCGCCAACGCCATGGGCGGCGCGGGCGGGCCGCTGGCGGTATACGTCGTCGCCATCGTCGCGGCGGAATGCGGCAAGCTGGTGGCAAAGGAGACCAAAATCGACATTCTGGTGACGCCCATCGTGACGGTTCTGGCTGGCATCGGCATTGCGCGTCTGGTAGCAGCGCCCATCGGTACGGCGGCCAGCGCCGTAGGCAGTTTCATCAAATGGGCGACGGTGCTTCAGCCCTTTTTCATGGGCATTGTGGTATCCGTCGCCGTGGGCGTGGCGCTGACGCTGCCCATTTCCTCCGCCGCCATCTGCGCAGCGCTGGGACTGACGGGTCTTGCCGGCGGCGCCGCCGTGGCAGGGTGCTGCGCCCAGATGGTGGGCTTCGCGGTGATGAGCTTCCGGGAAAACGGCTGGGGCGGTCTGGTCGCTCAGGGCATCGGCACCAGCATGCTGCAAATGCCCAACATTGTGAAGAACCCCCGTATCTGGATACCGCCCACACTGGCATCGGCCATCACGGGGCCGCTTGCCACATGCCTGTTCCATCTGGAGATGAACGGCACGGCGGTCTCCTCCGGCATGGGCACCTGCGGCTTTGTGGGGCAGATCGGCGTTTACACGGGCTGGATCAACGATATTGCCAGCGGCGCAAAGACGGCCATCACCGCCATGGACTGGACGGGCATGGCGCTGATCTGCTTCGTTCTTCCGGCGGTGCTGAGCTGGGTTTTCTGCCTGATCCTCCGGAAATGGGGCTGGATCAAGGAAAACGACCTGAAATTGGAGCTGTGAAGAATTCCCCCGCCGCGTCGGAACATCCGTGCGGCGGGGGAATTTTGATTGCTTTACGCGCCGAACACCTTCGTGTCCAGATGCCGCTTTTTGACGGCGTAGTAAAGCGCCGTACCGAAGGTCAGAAGCACCGCCAGCTCTCCCAGCGCCACGTACAGCGCATTGAGGAAGAAGCCGCCGCCGATGTATACCGTCAGTTCCCAGCCTACCAGCAGTGCGTTGAACAGTGCGGGCATTGCCATCCCAAGCAAAGGATACCCCTTCACCGTGACCCGCCGGGTCAGCCACATCCCCCCGGCCGCCAGAAGCGTCGCAAGACTGCCCACGAGAAAATCCAGCGGCAGCGCGGCGGCATAGGTGATGTTGAAAACCAGACAGCCCACCGTCAATCCGGGAATCGCTGCCGGGGTGAAAAAGGAAAGCACACACAGCGCTTCGGACAGTCGCATTTGGATCGCCCATGTGGTGGAACCGGGAAGCAGAACATTCTGCAGGTGGGTCAGCACAGCGTACAGCGCCGCAATGACGGCGGCATGGGTCAGAAATCTGGTATTTTTAGACATGGTGTTCCTCCAAAAAAGAAATTGGGCGCAGTCCATGACCACACCCAACAAAAAATGAGCGCATAGCGCCCATCGGAAATCCCTAGTTTTGTTTACCGACAGGATGGTCACGAACTGTCCTATGAAATTTCTCTTATTATACACATTGGCGGCAGAAAAGTCAAGGTTGCATTTCCCCTGAATATCTGATATTATGACATGGCACGCAACAACAAGGAGATGGTAGTTTATGGCAAGAAATAACACCCCGGTGGACAAGAACTCCCGGGAGTACCTGCTGCGGCAGGTGGCCAACGGACGTTACAGTCTGTTGCTGATCGTCATTCTCACGGTGGTCAATCTGATCATGACGATTCTGGATACGAACACGTATTTCCTGTTCTCCGCTTCCGTACCGTACTATCTGGTATTCGTGGGGATGGGCATAGAGAACGGCTTTGTGGACGGTGCCTGGAATGTCAAAGGAACGCTCACCTACACGGGTCTGGTCATCGCGCTGGTCATTGTGGCGGTGTATCTGCTGTGCTGGCTGCTGAGCAAGAAGCGTGCCGGTTGGCTGACGGCGGCGCTGGTGCTGTTCATCGTCGATACCGTGGCGCTGGTGGTCATTACCTTTGCTCTGTATGATAGCCCCATGGGCAAGCTGGTGGATTTCCTGCTGCACATCTGGGCGATTGTAGAGCTGGTTCAGGGCGTGCGGGCCAGCAAAAAGCTCAAGGAACTTCCTCCCACGGAGGAACCCAGAGACATCTGCACCGGCCCGGAATTCTAGTTTCATACATGCAGGAAGCTCCCTCGAAAAGAGGGAGCTTCTTGATTTTATGCCAGATAAATCGCCTTGCAGGCCAGCATGGTTTCGTAGCAGTCCAGCTTGGAGACCAGCTCCAGCGGCGCGTGCATGCTGAGCACCGGCACGCCCGCGTCCACGGTGACGATATTCCGGTTGGCCATGTAGGCCGCCACGGTGCCGCCGCCGCCCTGATCTACCTTGCCCAGAGTCGCGATCTGCCAGATGACGCCCGCCTTGTCCAGCGTGGAGCGGACATGACCCATAGCCTCGGCGGAAGCGTCGGACGCGCCGCCCTTGCCCCGGGAGCCGGTGTACTTGCAGATGGCAACGCCGTAGTTCAGCTGGCTGTTGTTCCGCTTGTCGCAGGTCTCCGGCCAGTTGGGGTCGAAGGCGTTGGAAACGTCGGCGGACAGGCAGAAGGAATTGGCGAAGCAGTCGGACAGCTTGACGCCCTGGGCGTCGCACAGCCCCTCCATGAAATGTTCAAAGTAGTGGCTCTGCATACCGGAAATGCCCACGGAGCCGATCTCTTCCTTGTCGGCAAGGATGCAGACGGCGGTCTTTTCGGGCATGTCCAGAGAGAACAGGGCTTCCAGCTCGGCGTAGGCGCAGACCCGGTCGTCGTGGCCGTAGGAGCTGAGCAGGCTGCGGTCAAGACCCGCCTCCCGGCAGCGTCCCGCGGGAACCACCGTCAGCTCGGCGGAGAGGAAGTCGCTCTCCACAAGGCCGTACTTCTCGTTCAGCAGCTTTATGATGTGCAGCTTCACGAGGTCAGAGCCGTCGCCCTCCAGCGGCTCGGAGCCGAGGATCACGTTCAGCTGCTCGCCCTCGATGATCTTCCCCGCAGGCTTCTGCATCTGATCCGCCGCCAGATGGGGCAGCAGATCGGAGACCATCAGGATGGGGTCGCCCTCGTCCTCGCCGATGGTAACCGTGACCACAGCGCCGTCCGCCCGGTACACCACGCCGTGGAGCGCCAAAGGAATGGTCGTCCACTGGTATTTCTTGATGCCGCCGTAATAGTGGGTCTTCAGGTAGCTGATCTCGGAATCCTCGTACAGGGGATTGGGCTTGATGTCCAGCCGGGGGGAATCCACGTGGGCGGCGCAGATGTTCGCGCCCTCGCCCAGGGACTTGGTGCCGACAACGGCCAAAGCGATGGACTTATTGCGGTTGTTGTAGTAAATTTTGTCGCCGGGCTTGGCTTCCATGCCGGGGGCGAAGGGCTTGTAGCCCAGCTTCTCGGCTTTCCGAACGGCCCATGCGGTGGCCTCCCGCTCGGTCTTGCATTCGCTCATGAACGCCATGTAGCGCTGGGCGTAGCCTTCCATTTCATCCCGCTGGCCGTCGGTGAGCCGGGTGTAGCCGTTCTTGGGCGACGCCAGCAGGGAATTGCGCAGTTCTTCTGTGGTCATGTTGCATCCTCCTATGTTTCTTTCCGCCTCCGCCATCAGGCGGGGCGTTACGTTGGGGTAGGTCAGATTTTCCGGCAGCGCCGAAAACAGTCTGACTTCCCCGATCTCGCTTTCCGGCAGGGGTTCCAGACGGCGAACCGCCGCGAAAAACACCATGCCGTTGGCGCTGCTTTGGGAATCGAAGCCGCGGTAGTCGCAGACCGGGTACAGCTCCGCGTCCCGGACGCCGCTTTCCTCATACAGCTCCCGTCGGGCAGCCTGCATGGGCGTTTCTCCCGGCTCGATGTGGCCGCCCTGGGTTTCCCATGTGTCCCGCTCCCTGTGCCGGCTGAGAAGCCACTTCCCATCATACCGGGAGCAGACGACAACGAAGGTATATGTTCCCAGCGTTCCCGTCGGGTGGACGGTACATTGCAGGGACTTACGGCGCTCGCTCGCTGCGTCCATTATACCAATTCCCCGCAAAAACGCAAGGCATTTTTCCCGAAATTCCGACGCTGACCCGGTGTTTTCCAACACAAAGCCGCATTTTTCCCGGAACCAGTTCTCCTCCGGCTGGGCGGCGATGCGGCGGCGGGCATAGTCTTCCGGAATACCGTCCCGGCGCATAAGGCGGCGAACCCGATCTTCCACCGGAGCGGTGACGGCGACCGTCACGTCGCACAGCCCGGCAAGTCCGCCCTCAAACAGGGCGATAGCGTCGATGGCGGCAAGCGCGGGCTTTTCCCCGAGGCGGCGAAGCACCTCCCGCTTCACGGCGGCGTGGGTGATTCTGTTCAAATCCAGCAGGGCGTCTTTGTGGGAAAATACCAGATTCCCAAGTTTTTTCCGCTGCAAAACGCCGTTTTCCACCGTGCCGGGGAAGCGTTCTTCGATGGCCGCGAGAAGGGATGCGTCCTGCGTCAGCAGCTCGTGGTAGATCGCGTCGCAGTCCAGAACCACTGCGCCCCGCTCCTTCAGGACGTTCAGCAGGGTGGTTTTTCCGCAGCCGGTGCCGCCGGTGATGCCGAGAATCATGCTTCCTCCTCCGCGTCCACGATGTGGAATGCCGCAGCCTTTTTCAGCCGGTTCTGCACGGCGTAGGCCACGCCGCCCCCCACCGGGCACCGGGCATAGACCTGATGGATGCCGGGGTCGTCCAGCTCCCGCAGGGCGGCAAACAGGCCGGCGGACAGGGTGTTGACGTCCGCCTCCCGGCCGTAGGACAGGGGGCTGCACCCGGCGTACAGGGGCAGCTCTTCTTCAAAGCACAGCACCCGGTCGCCGGGGGTGAAATGGCGGCGGATGTAGGCGGCGGCCTTTTCCCGGCTGCCGGAGACGATGACCACCGGCTCCGCCGGGGCGTAATGGCGGTATTTCATGCCGGGGGCTTTCACCACGGCGTCCTTGTCGATCTGGGCGGTGACGGCCTTGTCGATGACCAGATCCCCCAGAACGGAGATCAACTGCTCCGGGGTGATTCCGCCGGGGCGCAGCAGCCGGGGGCGGTCTTCCGTCAAGTCCACGATGGTGGACTCCACACCCACCCGGCATGGGCCGCCGTCCACGACGGCGGCGATTTTTCCGTCATGATCGTGGAGGACGTGCTGGGCGGTGGTCGTGGAGGGCTTTCCGGAAATGTTGGCGGAGGGCGCGGCAATGGGCACGCCCGCAAGGCGGATGATCTCCCGGGTCACGGCATTGTCCGGGCAGCGGACGGCCACGGTGGAAAGTCCCCCGGTGGTGCGCCGGGGGACGCAGTCCCGGGCGGGCAGTACCATGGTCAGCGGTCCCGGCCAGAATTCCTTCGCCAGCTCATAGGCCGCCGCAGGTACGTCGTGGCAGAACAGTTCGATCTGCTCCGCGCCGCAGATGTGCAGAATCAGGGGGTTGTCCTGTGGACGACCCTTGGCTTCAAAAATTTTCGTCACGGCAGCTTCGTCCAGACCGTTTGCGCCCAGACCGTAAACCGTCTCCGTGGGGATCGCCACCAGTTCCCCCTGACGGATCAGGTTCGCGGCGATTTCCGGAGTTGCCTTGTCCTGCGCAGACAAAAGAAGTGTTTTCATCAATACACCTCCAAATATTTAAGGGCAAAGATGGGCTGCCGCTTTTGTTTGCGGCTGCCCATCAGAGACTGGTAAAAATTAGACAGTGGGCTGGTTGGCAGCCTCGATGATCTTGACAAACTTCTCGGGAACCAGAGACGCGCCGCCGATCAGGCCGCCGTCGATGTCGGGCTGTGCCAGCAGCTCGAAAGCGTTCTTGTCGTTCATGGAGCCGCCGTACAGGATGGAGATCGCACGGGCGTTCTTGGAGGAGTACAGCTTGCGCACCACGGTACGGATGTTCTCACAGACCTCTTCTGCCTGCTCGGGAGTGGCGGTCAGGCCGGTGCCGATGGCCCAGATGGGCTCGTAGGCGATGATGACCTTGCGGATCTTGTCCTCGGGAACGCCAGCCAGACCCAGCTTGATCTGCATGGTGATCCACTCGGTGGTGATGCCGCTCTGGCGCTGCTCAAGGCTCTCGCCGCAGCACATGATGGGGGTCAGACCGGCGTTCAGAGCAGCCAGAACCTTGGCGTTGACATCGGCGTCGGTCTCGCCCATGGCGCGGCGCTCGGAGTGGCCGATGATGACGTACTTGCAGCCGGCGTCCACCAGCATATTGGTGGCGATCTCACCGGTGTAAGCGCCGGAGGCGTTGGCGTTGCAGTTCTCGGCGCCGATGCCTACCCGGGTCTCACGCATGGCGCGGACAGCGGCGGGAATGCACACGGCGGGAACGCACAGAGCCACGTCGCACCAGCGGCCCTTGGGCAGAATGGCCTTCAGCTGGGTCATAAACTCCTTGGTCTCGGAGGGGGTCTTGTTCATCTTCCAGTTGCCGGCGATAACGGTCTTGCGGTATTTTCTGTTCATGATTCCATTTCTCCTTTTATTGATAGGGATGTTAATAGAAACTCGATTCCCGGATTACTTATCTTCCAAGCAGGCGATGCCGGGCAGCTCCAGACCCTCCAGGAATTCCAGAGAAGCGCCGCCGCCGGTGGAAATGTGGGTAATCTTGTCGGCAAAGCCCAGCTGCTCGCAGGCCGCAGCGCTGTCGCCGCCGCCGACGATGGTGGTGGCGCTGGAATCTGCCAGAGCCTGCGCCATGGCGATGGTGCCCTTGGCCAGAGTGGGATTCTCAAACACGCCCATGGGGCCGTTCCAGACGACAGTCTTAGCGTCCTTCACAGCGGACGCGAACAGAGCGCAGGTCTTCTCACCGATGTCCAGGCCTTCCTTGTCGGCGGGGATGGCAGCGGCGTCAACGGTGGTAACGTCGATGGGACCGTCGATGGGGTCGGGGAAGGAATCGGCAACGACCACGTCCACAGGCAGGAGCAGCTTGACGCCCTTGGCTTCCGCCTTGGCCATCATGTCCTTGCAGTAGTCGATCTTGCTCTCGTCCAGCAGGGACTTGCCAACGGCGTAGCCCTTGGCGGCAAGGAAGGTATAGGCCATGCCGCCGCCGATGATCAGGGTGTCCACCTTTTCCAGCAGGTTATTGATGACATTCAGCTTGTCGGAGACCTTTGCGCCGCCCAGAACAGCGACGAAGGGACGCTCGGGGTCGGACAGGGCCTTGCCCATGATGGAAACTTCCTTCTGAACGAGGAAGCCGCTGACGGCGGGCAGATAATCGGCCACACCGGCGGTGGAAGAATGGGCGCGGTGGGCAGTGCCGAAAGCGTCGTTGACGAACACGTCCGCCAGAGAGGCCAGAGCCTTGCTCAGCTCGGGATCGTTCTTGGTTTCGCCCTTCTCAAACCGGGTGTTCTCCAGCAGCATCACGTCGCCGTCCTTCAGCGCGGCGGCCTTGGCCTTGGCGTCCTCGCCTGCCACATCGGCGGCCATGATGACTTCCTTGCCCAGCAGCTCGCTGATGCGCTTCGCCACGATCTTCAGGCTCAGCTCGGGCTTCCATTCGCCCTTGGGCTTGCCCATGTGGGAGCAGAGGATGACCTTTGCGTTGTGGTCAACCAGATACTTGATAGTGGGCATGGCGGCGACAATCCGCTTGTCGGAGGTGATGACGCCGTTCTTGGTGGGAACATTGAAGTCGCAGCGGCACAGGACCCGCTTGCCGGCCACGTCGATGTCCTCGATGGACTTCTTATTGTAGTTCATGATAACTCCTCCATATTCTCGGGAGGTCACTCCCGCATTTTACCGAAGTCGCGCAAATTGGGAAACGACAGCTGACGCAGTGCCTCGTAGACGGTGACGGCAACCGCATTGCTCAGGTTCAGGCTCCGGGCATCCGGACGCATGGGAATGCGAACACACGCGTCGTAGTGCGCCCGAAGGAAGTCCTCCGGAAGTCCCTTAGTCTCCTTCCCGAAAAACAGGTAGCAGCCGTCGTGAAAGGCAGCCTCGGTATAGCTCCTCGGCGCTTTCGTGGACAGGCACCACATTTCCTCCACCTGATTCTTCGCGAAGAAGTCCTCCAGATTTTCGTAGTCCCGAACCTCCACCATGTGCCAGTAATCCAGACCCGCACGGCGGACGGCCTTTTCGGAGATGTCAAAGCCCAGCGGCCGTATCAGGTGCAGACGGCAGCCTGTTGCGGCGCAGGTGCGGGCGATATTGCCGCAGTTCTGCGGTATCTCCGGTTCCACCAGAACAATATTCAGCATGCACATCACCCCGGTGGCAGTCGCGTCGGACTGTTTTCTCAAAATCCGCTCGTCTTCTATTGTAAGTCAAACGGGCGGTAAAATCAATCGGAAAAAATGTTAATTTTCAACTTTTTTATAGTATTCACATAAAAAATGGACATTGGGGCAGAATTTTGTGAATAATGCAAAAACTTGCATAATTTGTGCCGTTTTTTCGGAAAAATCCCTGCCGATGCAAGAAAAAACGTTTCCAAAAAATCAACCGGGAACCCGGACAAAATCCCGGTTCCCGGTGAAATTTCGCTACATTATGGTTCAGAGCAGTTTTTCCTTGTTCCGCAAGGGAAATCCGTTATTTCCCCACGCGTCCGTACAGCTTTGTGGCAGCGTAAATTCTCGCGGCCAGGGCGTCGGAGTCAAAGCCCTTTTCCGCGCGCCACGTCCAGTTGGCGCTGGACAGCGTACCGGGAAAGTTCATCCGAGCTTCCTTGCCCAGTTCCAGATAGTCCTGCATCTGCACCACGCACAGCCGGGACACGGAACCCATGCAGCCGCGAATCATGCCCCGGATATAGCCCTCCTCCCGGTTCAGTCCGAGATAGGTTTTCGCGCAGGCCACATCCTCCGGCGCGGCTTCGTCAAACCACTGCTTCAGGGTCACGTTGTCGTGGGTGCCGGTGTAGCACACGGAGTCCACGGGGTACAGATGGGGCATGTAGTCGCTTTCCTCCCGGGAGTCGAAGGCAAATTCCAGAACCTTCATGCCGGGATAGCCGGAGTCCTGCTGCAACTTCCGCACCTCGGGGGTGATAAAGCCCAGATCTTCGGCAATGAATTCCAGATTGGGCAGAGCCTGCTGAATGGTGCGGATGAAGTCCATTCCGGGGCCTTTCACCCACTTGCCGTTCCGCGCGGTGGTATCTCCTGCGGGCACCGACCAGTAGCTTTCAAAGCCGCGGAAATGATCCAGACGGATAACGTCGTACAGCTTTCCGGCGGCCGTCAGGCGCTGAATCCACCAGAAATAGTGAGTCTGCGCCATCTTTTTCCAGTCGTAAATAGGGTTGCCCCAGAGCTGGCCGTCCGCGGTGAAGGAATCCGGGGGGCAGCCCGCCACCTGTTCCGGATGGCGGCTTTCGTCCAGCTGGAAGAGTTCCGGATTTGCCCACACGTCCGCCGAATCCAGCGGCACGTAAATGGGAACGTCGCCGATAATGCGGACGCCCTTGGCATTGGCGTAGCTGCGCAGAGCCTTCCACTGCCTGTCAAATTCGTACTGAACAAAGTATTGCAGCCGGATCTCATCGGACAGCTCCCGGCGCTTTTCCGTCAGAGCGTCAGCCTTTCGCAGACGCAGGGCTTCCGGCCAGTCCAGCCATGGCTTGCCGCCCAGGGTGTCCTTCAATGCCGTGAACAGAGCATAGTCTTCCAGCCAGTCCCGGTTCTGCTCCACGAAAGTCTCATAGGCACCATCCGGCGTGAAGCGCTGAAACGCCTGCCGCAGCACGTTCATCCGATGAGCGTACATGGCTCCAAAATCCACCCGCGCCGGATTGCTGCCCCATGGAATGTTCTGGATTTCCTCTTTTTTCAGCAGTCCCTCGTCTGCCAGCCTGTCCAGATCGATGAGATAATGGTTGCCTGCGCAGGCGCCCAGAGACTGATAGGGGGAATCGCCGTAGCCGGTGGGAGTCAGGGGCAAGATCTGCCAGTACCGCTGTCCGGCCCTGACCAGAAAGTCCACAAAGGCATAGGCGTCCTTCCCCATGGTGCCGATGCCGTAAGGGGCCGGCAGGGAGGTAATATGCATCAAAATTCCGCTTTCGCGCATTGCAATGGTCTCCTTAATTGATACCGCTTTACGTTCTTATCGAAAAACAGCATCTGTGATATGTGATCGTTCATTAAAATGCTCAATTCAGAATTGAGCATTTTAATGGATTATCAGTGTGAAATTTCCCGGATGCTCTCCCGGGAGAGGATCTCAAAGGGTACCGTCTCGTGACAGGCGGGCGCGTTCCGCTCGATATTCCCCAGCAGAATTTCCACGCTGCGCTTTGCCAGCAGGGAAACGGTCTGACGGACGGTGGCCAGTCTCGGCACCAGGAAGCTGCTCAGCGGCAGGCCGTCCACGCCCATGACCGACACATCCTCCGGCACCTGCAGGCCGTTGTCCTGCAAGGCGCGGATGGCGCCGATGGCCATCACGTCGGCGGTGGCGAAAATCGCGGTGAACCGGCAGCCCTTATCCAGCAGCGCCTTGGTCGCCTGATACCCCGCCTGATAGGAATAGCGCACGCCCTGATAGTCCCGCTTGGGGTCGAAGGGGATGCCGTGGGCAGTGAAGGACTGCATACAGCCCTCGTAGCGCAGACGGCTGGTGTCGGAAATGGCCCGGTCGCCGCCGATGATGGCGATACGGCTATGTCCCAGACGAATCAACGTATCCATGGCGCTGCACGCGGCCTCCCGGTCGTCGGTGGAGACGCTGGACAGGTTGTCAAAGGACAGCATGGAGGCGTCGTTGGTGACCACGACACAGGGAACGTCAATGCCAGCGAAATCCCGGATGAAATTCTCGTTGTTGCCGCCGAGGAACAGGATGCCCAGAGGCTTCTTTTCCCGGCACAGCTGCGCGGCTCGGCGCACTTCGTTTTCGTCCTCGTCCATGTAGTCCACCACCAGCTGGTAGTGGGTCTGGGCGATCAGGGTCTGGATGGACTCCACCATCTCCCCGAACAGCTCGTTGCCGATACCCTTGACCACCACCAGAATGGTGGTGGAGTGGTGCTGCTTGAGCTGCTTGGCGTTGACGTTCAGCTGAAAGCCGCTTTCGGCGGCGGCCTCCAGGATTTCCTGCCTTGCCCGCTCGCTGACGTTGGGATGATTGTTCAGCGCCCGGGAAACGGTGCCGACGGCATAGCCGGTCTTTGCAGCCAGATCTTTGATTGTCATGGCATCCGCCGCCCCTCTCTTTTCGGAATCTTTGAAATGCCCACCGGCTGTTTACACGGCCGGTGGGTATAAAATCAGTTACGGGAACTTAGCCCTTCACCGCGCCGGCAGCGACGCCCTTGATGATGTACTTCTGGCAGAACAGGTAGACAATGATGATGGGCAGAATGGCCATCATGATGACCGCCATGGTCGCGCCCAGATCCACGGTGCCATAGCTGCCCTTCAGGTACTGGACGTGGATGGGGATGGTGCGGTACTTGGTGATGTCCAGAACCAGATACGGCAGGAGATAGTCGTTCCAGACCCACATCAGTTCCAGAATACCCACGGAAATGAGGGTAGGCTTCAGCATGGGCAGCACCACGTTGAAGTAGGTGCGCACGGGACCGCAGCCGTCAATGGACGCCGCTTCCTCGATTTCCAGAGGCAGGCTCTTGACGAAGCCCACGAACATGAAGATGGCAAGACCCGCGCCGAAGCCCAGATAGATCACGGGAATCGTCCAGGGGGTGTTCAGCTTCAGGGAGTCGGCGGTGGAGGTCAGGGTGAACATGACCATCTGGAAGGGGACGATCATGGAGAACAGGCACAGATAGTAGAAGAACTTGGCAAAGCCGCTCCGCACCCGGGCAATGTACCATGCCGCCATGGAGCAGCACAGCAGGATCAGCGCCGTGGAAACCACGCTGATGAACAGGCTGTAGCCCACGGACTTGAGGAAGGGGTAATTGCCGAAGGTCATACCCTTGACATAGTTGGCAAAGCCCACGAAGCTCTCCGAATTGGGCAGGGCAAACACGTCCAGATTGATGGCATTGTTGGACTTCAGGGAGTTGACGACAACCTCGTAAATGGGCATGATCCACACAAGGCAGATCAGCACGAAGGCAATGGTCAGCACCGTGCTGCCGGCGGAATACTCTTTGGTTTTCATTCTGTCTTTACGCATCACTGCTGCACCTCCTTGCGGCGGGTCGCGGTCTGCTGGGCAATGGCCAGAACGGCCACCAGAATAAAGAAGATAACAGCCTTTGCCTGGGCAACGCCGTGCCAATTCTTATTGATGTTGTAGGTGGAGTAAATGTTCAGCGCCAGCAGCTCGGTCTGGTTGAACTTCGCGCCGTTCTGAATGACGCTGGGCAGGCCGCCGGTCAGCGCCAGGTTCTGGTCGAACAGCTTGAAGGAGTTGGTCAGGGTCAGGAAGGTGCAGGTGGTGATGGAGGGCATCACGTTGGGGATGATGACTCTAAACAGCGTCTGGCTGCCGCTGGCGCCGTCAATTTCGGCGGCCTCCAGCATGTCTCCGGGAACTGCCTGAAGTCCGGCGATGTAAATGATCATCATATAGCCGATCTGCTGCCAGGCCACCAGAATGACCAGGCCCCAGAAGCCGTAAGTGGCGTTGGCGGTGAGGTAGGTGGCGTAATTGCGCAGAATGCCGTCGAAGATCATGCTCCAAATATAGCCCAGCACCACGCCGCCGATCAGGTTGGGCATGAAGAACACGGTGCGAAACAGGTTGGAACCACGCATCTTCTGGGTCAGGGCATAGGCGATGAAGAAGGCCAGCACATTGATCAGGAGAATGGAGACCACGGCAAAAAATGCGGTGTTCTTGAAGGCGTTCCAGAAGCTGACGTCCGTCCAGATTTTGGAATAATTCGTCAGGCCGACCCATTTGGCGTCCTTGGGAATATTGAAGGTGCAGAAGGACAGGTAGATGCCCTGCAAAAACGGCCAGACGAAGCCGATGCAGAAGGCAGCGAACACAGGGAGGATGAACAGCGGCGCCCACCGCTGAATGGGACGGCGGATCAGTCGGCTGTTCAGCCCGGCGCCGTCATTTTTTTTGCTCAATGAGATTCCCTCGCTTTCCTGTATTGTATTTTTATTATATTTGGCTGCTTACCAAAATAACCGTGTCAGAACGGAACTGCGTTCCGGTGCTGCCGCGCAGGACAGGAGGCTGCATCCGCCCAAAAGCCGACGTACCCTCCCACCCTGTGCAGGCCGGGACATTCAAAGGGGCGGGCTTACCGCCCGCCCCTCTGGGTTTCAGTTGTGGTGTGCCGATCAGCCGTTCACGGTCTTGTACTCGATGGCCCAGCCGTCAACGAAAGCGGTCTTAACAGCTTCCCAGTTGGCGTCGGTGGGATCAGCGGAGTAAGCGGCCAGAGCGGTGACAACGGTAGCTCTCCAGGAGTCCACGTTGGGGGTGTAGTTGAACGCCCAGGTCACAGCGTACTTGCCGTCAGCCAGCAGCGCGTTGCCGTCAACGATGAACTTGTTGGCGGAAGCGGGGCAGCTCTTGAAGGGAACAGCGCCCAGCTGCTCGACCAGGACAGCGGATGCGTCGGGATCGGTGACCAGCCAATACAGGAAGTCCAGAGAAGCCTGGATGTCCTCTTCCTTGGCCTGGCTGTTGATCGCCCAGCAGTTCTCGGTGCCGGAGCACAGGCCGGCCTTCTCTTCGCCGTCAACGCCGCAGTAGATGGGGATCATGGCGATCTCGTCGGGGTTCAGGTTGAACTTGTCGGCGGTCAGGGCCGCATACTCCCAAGTGCCGTTCTGGTAGAAGACAGCCTTGCCTTCGCCGAACTCAGCCTCGGACTGGTCGCCGGTGGCGGTGGACAGAGCGGTGGGGTCAGCGGCGGAATCGGTGATGTACAGATCCCAGATGTTGCGGAAGTTGTCCAGGTAGGTGCCCTTGATCTCGGCGGGCTGCTCGGTCACGCCGTCGTCACGGAACTCATAGTAGAGGGGCATGTTGGCCAGGTGACCGGAGAAGCGCCAGGAAGAGGAGCCGTCCAGGCCGGCGGAGGAGAAGGCGTCGAAGCCCAGCTCAGCGGCGCGGGCGTGGATGTCGTCAGCGACGGCCTTCAGGGACGCGAAGTCCTTGATCTCATCCAGAGAGTGACCGGCATCGGCCAGCAGCTTGGTGTTGACGATGATACCGAAGGACTCGTAGCAGTAGCCCATGGCCTTCAGCTCACCGGCCTCGTTGTAGAGGTTGAAGTCGTTGGTGGCCAGCTCGCCGGCGAGAGCCGTTCCGGTCAGATCCAGAGCGTACTCATCCCAGTCCTTCAGGCCGGACATGTTGCCGATGTTGTAGATGGTGGGAGCGCCGTCCTTGCCCATCTGAGCGTTCAGGGTGTTGGAGTAGTCGCCGGAAGCAGCGGTTACGACCTTGACAGGCACGCCGGTCTTCTCGGTGTAGCTGGCGGCCAGACCCTGCAGAGCCTGGTCGAACTCGGGCTTGAAGTTCAGGTAGTAGACGGAACCGGCAGCGGCGGGCGCGTCGGTCTTGGCCTCGGTGGCGGGAGTGTCAACCTTGGCTTCGGTGGGAGCCTTGGTCTCGGTAGTGGTCTTGGAGCCGCAGGCGGCCAGGCCCATTACCATGACAACTGCCAGCAGCAATGCAATCAGCTTTTTCATTAGTATTTCCTCCTATTTTCTTTCCGGCTGAGCCGGATGGTGGTTTGGAAACGTTTCCAACGTTTCCATGTCAACATCATAGCGCACTTTATCCAAAAGTGCAACTGAAATTTTTTCTTTTTTGAAAGTTCTGCATATTCAACAATTTTCGGTGCGCTGTTTTGGTGATTATTTCGGCTATCCCGGGATTTGCGGCCGTTTTTACCGATTTGCAGGCGGCGCCGCCACCTTTGGGGTGACGGCGCCGCGGATGTTACTTCTTATATAAGATGCGAATGGAATTCAGGACGCACAGCAGCGCCACGCCGGAATCGGCGATCACCGCCAGCCACATGGAGGCATAGCCGCACAGGCCGAGGATCATGACCGCCAGCTTCACCGCCAGAGCGAACACCACATTCTGCCACGCAATCCGGGCGGTCTGTCTGGAAATGCGGAGCGCCTGAGGCACCGCCGCCACGTCGGAGGTCATGAACACCACGTCCGCCGCCTCGATGGCCGCGTCCGCGCCGCTGCCCATGGCCGCGCCCACGTCCGCACCGGCAAGCACGGGGGCGTCGTTGATGCCGTCGCCGACGAACATGGCCGCGCCCTTGGTCTCCCGGATGGATTGCAGCCGCTCAAGCTTCTGCTGGGGCAGCAGTCCCGCGTGGACTTCCCGGATACCTACGGCTCCGGCAACGGCCTTGGCCGATTCCTCGGCGTCGCCGGTGAGCATCACGGTCTCGATGCCGCTGTCCCGCAGGGCACGGACGGCGTTCTCCGCGCCGGTCTTGATGGTGTCGGCGATGAGCAGGTAGCCCTGATAAGCGCCGTCCACCGCCACCAGCACCTTGGTGCCGTATTCCCTGGACTTAGGGAAGGACACGCCCTTCTCCGTCAGCAGCCGCTCGTTGCCGCAGAGAATTTCCTTGCCGTCCAGCTTTGCCCGGATGCCCCGTCCGGCCAGCTCTTCCAGCTCCTCTGGACGGCGCAGTTCCATATTCCGCGCCTTGGCCGCTGCGACGATGCTCTCGGCGATGGGATGGGTGGACTGCTGCTCGCAGTCGGCACAGAGTTCCAGCAGCTCGTCGCCGCCTACGATCTTCTGCACGGTAAAGTCGCCCTTGGTAATGGTGCCGGTCTTATCCATGATGACGGCCTTGATCTTGCTCATGGCCTCCATGGACTGGCCGCCCTTAAACAGGATGCCTCGCTTGCTGCCCGCGCCGATACCGGCGAAGAAGGCCAGCGGCACGCTGAGAACCAGCGCGCAGGGGCAGCTCATGACCAGAAATGTCAGAGCGGTGTAGACCCATTTGCCCCAGTCGCCGGTGATGAGGGAGGGAATGATCGCCGTCAGCACGGCGGCACCCACTACGATGGGGGTGTAGACCCGTGCAAAACGGGTGATGAAGCGGTCGATCTTGGGCTTGCTGGCAGCGGCATTTTCCACGCTGTCCAGAATGCGGGTGACCATGGATTCGGACAGGGACTTTTCCACCCGGACGGTGAGCCGGCCTGTGGTATTGACGCAGCCGGAGACCACGCTGTCTCCCTCGGCTACGGAAACCGGCACCGGCTCGCCGGTGATGGGGGCGGTGTCAACGCGGCTGCTGCCGCTGACCACGATGCCGTCCAGCGGGATACGGTCGCCGGGACGAACCAGAACGACGTCGCCGATTTTGGCTTCTCCCGCAGGAATCTCCCGCACCGCTTCCCCGTCCACCAGCTGCACCACCTCGGGGCGGAGGTCAACGGCTTCCATGATCTGGCTGCGGCTGCGGGCGACGGCTCTGTCTTCAAAATATTCGCCGACGCGGTAGAACAGCATGACGCCGACGGCCTCGGTAAAGCTGCCGGTGAAGAACGCGCCGATGGAGGCAAGGGCCATCAGGAAGTTCTCGTCCAGCATCTGACCCCGGGCGAGGTTCTTCACGGCTGTCACAACCACCTCTTTGCCCAGCAGGACATAGGCCGCAAGGCACACGCCCAGCGTCGGCCATTTCAGTCCGAAATGGTCCAGCACCAGACCCACCACAAACAGAACCGCACCGACCAGAATCGGCTTCAGGTCTTTCGACTCCTCGCCGCCATGCTCGTGGGTATGTTCATGGTTGTGATGGTGTTCGTGTTCATGCTCATGGTCATCATCGTGATGATGGTCATGAGCGTGGTCGTGGCAATGCTCATGTTCGTGATCGTGGTCGTGATGATGCTCGTGACCGCAGCAGCAATCATGATGATGCTCATGTTCGCCGGTGTTGCTGTGGTGGGTGTGAGCGCCGTCTCTGGGGTAGAATTCCACCTCCGGCTCCACCTTCTGAGCGGCCTCCTGCAATTTGGGGAGCAGGGCGTCGGGGTCTTCAGCGGTAATCCGAAGCTGCATTGTGGCATAGGTAAGTACCGCCTCCTGCACCTCCGGGAGGGCATTAAGCGCCGCTTCCACCTTCGATGCGCAGTTGGCGCAGTCCAGATTCTCTACCCGATATACTTTCTTCACCATGGGAATGCCTCCCTAATTAAATGTATATATGAGCATACGCTCATTTGTTGATATCAGTATACATCGCATTTCTCCCTTTGTCAATAGGCAAATACAAAAAAATCCGGGCAGCGCCGCATGGATACGGCACTGCCCCGGCATTTTTCAAAAAAGCAGCAAAGAAATCCACGTCACAACATTGTCCCCGTACTGGAACTCGATCCCGCAGCGCTCCAGCGTGGGAATAATGTTGATGCCCTGACTTTCCACGCAGGGGTGCATCCGCTCCGGATGGCGGCAAGGCAGGCCGTCCTCGATGGCGCACCGGGGGCAGATGGCGCAGGATTCCGTGGACAGGATATAAGGTTCCACGCCCTGTTCCCGGAAGAAGCCGCCCACCTGATTGGTGATGTCCTCGTGGTCGGCGCGGGTGGCGAGGGTCTGGGTGATGTCGGCGATGTCGGGGACCTCCGTGACGGTGGCGATCATCAGGCAGTTTTTGTGGCGCATACACTTTTCCTGACATGTCTCCACACTGCCGACGCCGGGAGGGCACGCCCAGCTTTTGCCGTACATGGGGCATTCGTGCTCGCAGATCCACCGGACGCGCTGGGAGAATTCCAGCTCCTGCGGATTGAAGAACTGGTAGCAGTACAGGGGCAGCTCCGCCAGCTTTTCCTCTAAGATTTCCTGATTCATCCAAATTCCTCCATAATCTGAGTGCAGCCCTCTACAAGGTCGTCCCATGTTTTACCAAAATCCCCCGTATACCAGGGATCGGCCACGTCCCGGTCAAGCAGCGGCCGGATCTTCTCCAGGTCGTCGGGAAGCAGCCGCCTCAGGAGTCGGGCGTTGCTGCTATCCATATAATAGATCCGGTCGAAATGCCGCAAGTCCGCGGCGGTCACCTGCCGGGCGGTGTGATCGCCGCAGAAAACGCCGTGCCGTCCCAATTCCCGGCGTGCAGCCGGGTAGACGGGGTTACCGATCTCCTCCCGGCTCACCGCGGCGGAGTCGATCTCAAACCGGTCGGCCACTCCCGCCCGCACGGCCATGTCCTTTAGAATATACTCCGCCATAGGACTGCGGCAAATATTGCCGTGGCACACGAAAAGTATTTTTATCATCTATCTAAACCTCTTGAATTTACTGATTTTCCTTGATTTTCAGGCATTTTCTCAAATGGCCCGATGCTCGTTCACTTGGCATATCGTAGCATAAATTCGCACATCTTTGCCAGCAAAAGTAGTACAACGAGTAGTAAATTGGGCCTAAAATCGTGTTTTACTACTGGCCCTTTTCTGCGATATATGGCGAAATTCTATGGCAGAGCTTTGCCGCAAATCCTTGCCCTGCAACAAGAGTACGGATTGTACCGGGAATTTTCTGCCGTTTTCATTTTTTCCGTATCGCATACCCGCTGAAATCCCTCTACCGCGAAAAGTAGTAACTACTCAGCATTGGCTACTCGCTGCAATTCCTCCTGCGCATCCTCAAATCCGATGTGCGTATAAGTATTGAGCGTCACTTCAATGTCAGAATGACCCATGATGTATTGAAGCGTCTTGGGGTTCATTCCGCTTTTTGCCATGTTCGAGCAGAACGTATGTCTGCAAACGTGCGGCGTGATCTTCGGCATCTGCACTTTATAGATGCTGTTGTACTTCTCGCAAATATGCTGGAAATACTTTTCCCAATGTAGGGCCACCATCGGCATATCGTTTTTATCCAAATAGAGGAATCCACTTTTGCCGCAAATCATCGGTTCGACTTTGGGCTTTTTCCTGTTGGCAATGATGCGCTTGAAGCACTCATACACATCATCCGTCATAGGGATAACCCGTGTACCGCTGCTTGTCTTGGTGTCCTCGATGACATACTCCATATTCCGCTTCCGCTGTAACTGATGGTTAATGTTGATCTTTCGATTTTTCATATCCACATCCGCCAGCGTCAAACCCACAAACTCGGAAATCCGAAGCCCGGTCTTAAACAGAATATAGATACCATCATAATATTTGCAAAAATGCTTGTCACTCGCCACAAATTCAAGAAACGCTCTTTCTTGCTTTCTGGTAATCGCTTCCCTTGTCACGCTGTCGTTGACTACGACGGTGGCAAGCTGAAATTCAAATGGATTCTTGCGTATCAAATCATCATCGACGGCCATCTGAAAGGCAGGTCGGACAACACCCCTGATAGAATGGATGGAGCTGTAACCTCTGCCGTCCTGCTGCAACTTTATCAGCCAGCATTTCGCGTCAGACTGCTTCACTTTGTCAATCCGGCGCTTGCCGAATTCCTCTTTCTTAATGATATTGAGGACAAAGTTGTAATTGGCCTCGGTATTATGCCGGACGCCTGTTTTCTGCATGAGATATTTTCTTACCAGTTCCTCCACAGTCATTTCACCACCCCGAGGTACAATCTGATCGTCAATATCTTTCTGAATCAGTTTTTCTTTCTCCCGCAGAGAAAGATCGTCCCGCTTGCCCGTTGGCAGCTTATCCGTTTTCTCCAATTTCCAGCTATAAACAAACTGGGGCTTTCCTGTTGCGTCGATATATTTAAACGCATATCGTCCATCTTTGCGTTGGCTCTCTCCGTTGCGAAGAATACGATTTCTGTTATCTCGTCTTTTCTCGCTCACCGTTCATGCTCCTTTCTGTGAAAAGAGCCTCCGCGCGATATACTAACAGTATATCATAGCGGAGGCCCTTTTTCTATTGCTAAATGAAGCAAAACTCGGAGCCAAAAGGCAGAATATATGATCTTCAAGCGCGTATAGCAAATGCTTTTATCATCAGCGAAAGATCAGATGGCCGATAAGTCATCCAGAAAGGCTTCAAAGCGTTTCCGCTTAATCAAAACCTTTACTCCATTTTGAATCACAAAGCCAGAATCCATATTCTCGGCTACCAGCTTTCGCATTTTCTTCTCACCAATATTGAAATATTCCGATGCTTCATCAATGGTAAGGCAAAATTTATCTTTTACCTGAACTTCAATTTCGCCTGCCATGATTCACCTCCCTTTCTTCAAGCGGCAGCATAAACTATCATTCCATGCCACCATGAAAGATGAATAAATGGGCAAGAAACGGACGGCTGATGGCATCAGCTCCACAGGAGTTTCACCTCGGCCCATGCTTGTGGGTGCGCCGCGCAATGCTGTGAGGGCGTTCAACGCGGGAGTATCGTTAGCGTATGCGCCGCTGCTTGTGAGCTGCCAACTCTCGGTGTAGATGGTTCTCGCTCACTCATAGGATATGAGGTCATGGCGCATCCACCGACGCGAAACATACAGAATGTGTCCGTTGCCCTATACTGCGCCGGTGGCCTCCCATCGGGCTTTCTTTTTCAAGGTACTGCCAGCGGCCCGCAGCAGAGGGAAGAAACAGGGAAAGGGTTAAGCTGTTTCAGCCTCCGGGGGCCGGTTCGTCACTTCG
>OLOU01000504.1_pt1 | contig 34485 bp, 23 predicted proteins | sample 1672101 | NCBI WGS metagenome assembly OLOU01 (sample SAMEA3136645, study PRJEB25190) | human gut metagenome | biome: human gut; feature: human-associated habitat; material: faeces | place: Austria | collected 2013
ATCGAATGAAGGTTGCGTAACGAGGTTTATTTCGCGTGCAAACAGTGCGCTTGAATTGCGCTTTTTCTCGAAACTTTGGGTCGCCGAAGATGACACGGCTGGTTTTGGCGCAATTATGAGGGGTATCCCTAAAAATGACATCTTGCTTGTTGGAAACACATTTCCCAAACCCTATGAATGCAGCGCGAGCGCTGCGGTTATCAGAAGTTCTGTACTTGAAGAAAAGCTTGCAAATTACTTCTTCCGCCCCGGCTTGCGCATTTCCCGGTACAGCATATCCGCCAGCGTGCTCATAATCGCGTTGTACTTTCCCTGATTCTCAAACAGGGACGAGTATGTTTCCTGCGATTCCATATAGCTGTCCTGTGCAGCAATGTTGAACGCCTGCGGGAAGATGCTTTCTGCAAAGATTTTCGGGTCAGAAGAAATGGCCATGTTGGTTAACTTGGTGTCGCTGCGAAGCTTGTTTGCCAGTGCGCCGATGACTACGCGGTCTGCTTCGGTGAATTCGCCTTTGTAGCGCTCATTGATGCGTTCGATGATTTCGTCCAGCGGGTCCTTGGCTTCCGGCTTGCTGCCGCGCTTGGGCTTGGCCTGTCCATAGGTGCCGCTTTCATCATCAAGGCTGATGTCGCCGTCGAAAGTCTTTTCCAGCTTGTACATTTCCAGCGTCAGCAGCTCTGCAATGTTCTCCATTGCAACCACTTGCACCGGGAGAAGCCCCACCAGAAAAGCGCAGTACACAAATTCGCGGTGCAGTTCCTTGTCAAACATGCGCACAACCTGCGAAACGTACTTGTACCACTTGCAGAAATTGCGCATACTCCGCCGAATTTGATATTGCTCATCCTGCGCTTTCTCTTGATAGCGCTGCACGGCAGGCAGCATCTTGCTGACAAGCAGACCTTGCGCACTGCTATCCTGACAGCCGTTGGCGAAGTAGACATTGCAGAACTGGCTGATGTCGCTATCATCGTAAATATGATAGGCGCGCAGCTCTTTTTCAACACGGTAGATGAGGTCAGTGTTGACTTCTTCGGACAGAATCGTCTGATGATAGAAGGCTTGGAAGTCCTCCTGCACATCGCCCTTTTCGTTGGCGAAATCCAGCACGAAGGTGTCGTTTTTGCCGGGACAGGTGCGATTGAGGCGGCTAAGCGTCTGCACGGTCTTGACACCGCGCAGCTTCTTGTCCACAATCATGGTGTGCAGCAGGGGTTCATCGAATCCGGTCTGATACTTTTCCGCCACAATCAGAATGTTGAAATTGTCGTGAAATTCCTGCTTGGTCTGGTTTTCCTGAATATGACTGCCATCAGGACGCACGTTCAGCCCCGATTCGGTGTAAGTTTCATCATTCAGGATGACTTCGCCGGAGAATGCGACCATGGGTTTCACATCGTCATACCCCTGTTCGGCGGCATAGCGCTGCACTTCCTGATAATAGAGCACTGCCGCGGGCCGGGAAGCGGTAACGACCATCATTTTTGCCTTTCCGTTGATTTTCATGCGGGTTGTGCTGCGGAAGGTTTCGACGATGATTTCCGACTTCTGGCGAATGTTCTCCGGGTGCAGCTGCTCATATTTTTTGATGACCTTGCTGGCGCTGGATGCCGGAACCTCCGGGTTATCCGGCGCATTCTTGGCAATCTTGAAGCAGGTCTTATAGGTCATATAGTTTTGCAGCACATCCAGGATAAAGCCCTCTTCGATGGCTTGGTGCATGCTGTAAATATGGAACGGATGAAAGCTGCCGTCGCTCATCGGTTCGCCGAACATTTCCAGCGTGGTGTCCTTGGGCGTGGCGGTGAAAGCGAAGAAAGACAAATTCTTGTGCTTGCCGTGGGTGACTAATTCGCGCACTAATTTGTCCTGCGGATCAACTTTATCTTCGGCAATGCCCTCAATTTCAGCATATTCCTTCAGCGCATCGCGAATATCCGCCAAAGCGGTTTTGAGCTTCTGGGCACTGCTGCCGGTTTGGGAAGAATGAGCTTCGTCGCAGATGATGGCATAGTTGCGTCCGTTCGCGGCATCCACTTCTTCGTAGATAACCGGGAATTTTTGCAGTGTAGTGACGATAATCCGCGCACCGTTATTGATGGCGTTTTTCAAATCCTGCGAATTTTTGCCTTCACCGATGGTTTCGACTGTGCCGAGCGTGTGGTCGAATCCAGAAATGGTCGCTTGCAGCTGCGCATCCAGCACGGTGCGGTCGGTGACGACAATCACGCTGGAGAACACGGCTCTGTTCTCCTTGTCATGCAGGGACGCCAGCCGATACGCCGTCCACGCAATGGAGTTGGACTTGCCCGATCCGGCAGAATGCTGAATCAGGTAGTTATGCCCCGCGCCATTTGCACGCACATGGGCAATCAGCTTGCGCACCACGTCCAGCTGATGATAGCGCGGGAAAATCAGCTTATCCCCCTGCAAACTGATGAATTTCTGCACGATGTCCATCATGCTGTCCGCCTGAAACACCTGTTTCCACAGATAATCCGTCGGATACCCATTGGGATTGGGCGGATTGCCCTTGCCGCCGTCGTTGCCAGCGCCGTTGCTGCCCTGATTGAAGGGCAGAAAGTACGTTTTGTCGCCCGCAAGTTTGGTGGTCATCCATACTTCGCTGAGGTCAACGCAGAAGAACGCCAGAATGCGGCGATTGAACTGGAAGCACACTTCTCGCGGGTCGCGGTCGTTCATCCACTGCTGTTTGGCATTTTCCACGCTCTGCCCGGTGAACTGGTTTTTCAGCTCAAAGGCAAACAGCGGAATGCCGTTGACGGTCAGCACCATATCCACCGAATTACGGTTGTCGGCGCTATAATGCCATTGGCGGATGCAGTGGAAGATATTTTGCTGATAATGGGCGGCATCGGTTTCGTTGAGGGCGGATTCCGGCTTGAAATAGCAGGCGCGGAAGGTGATGCCGCGATGCTTGAAGCCGTGGCGCAGCACAGTCAGCACACCGTCCATTTCGCAGGCATTGGCAAAAGCGGCGCAGAACTTGCGTTCCGGGTCGGCGGCATTCATGGTCACGAAGCGCTGCCACGCCTTGGGCTGTGTAGCCTGAACGAAGCGAATGAGCGCATCAGGGTACAGCCCTAACTTGGCGTCGTAGGCATCCGTGCCCTTGGTGTAGCCGCCGGCGGGGGAGAGGGAGAACGATTCGATGTCGCTTTCAAAGCGTTTTTCGGTGGTAATCATAAAATTACACTCCAATTATTTTGCGTGTCCTTTTAGCATCGGAATTATTGTTTCGACAAAGAACGGAACCAAGCCAACAGCAGCACCAATAACGGCACTAACAATTGCTATTCGCCATTCTCTTTGCGATAACTTTCGTTCTTCGAGTGCCCTATCTTTAAGCCATTCATCAAAATGATTGAAGTCACATGTTTGAATAAAGATATGTCCGCCATCTGCTTGTACATCATGAATACACTCATGTTTGCATAAAATTACAAGCGTTTCTCTCATGCGCTTATAGTCATCCTCTGAAAGGATAATTTGTTTTTTTCCTTGAAACATTTGAACTATCTCTTTATATTGTTTCATCTGGCGATGTGACAGAGTAGAATCTTCCATTTACTGCACCTCCTTTTTCCCCGTCACATACTCATAAATCACAGACTTTTTGTAGGCATCCAGCTCGGCGAGAAGCTGCTGCTTAGCGGCAATAATTGCATCAGTTTGAGATAGGCTGTAACTAACATGTGTTACTATTTCAACTTGCTCTTTCATCGGCGGTAAAACAAATACCATATCTCGCAAGCCCTCACCGCTGATTGTGAATTGCCCTGCTGATGTACTTGTATGCAGGTCAATTTCGCATTTTCCCAAATTGCTTTGCAGGTATAGTTTGAAGTATTCGTGATTGCATGACTCGTTTAATTGTACTCGAATGATATGGTCGTTATAAGCAACTATGCTCCCTATGTCATGGTAAATTGCACATTTTCCAACAAGTGATTTACTACCATTAACGCGAACGAACAGGAAATCCCCTTCTTGCAATTCATAAGTCTCAATTTCTTTTGCTGTCAATGAAATACGATTGACTTCCGAATAATCAATGTATCCGTTGGAGTCTATATTTTTGAGTTTCAGAACAATATCCCCTTCGGATTTTTCTGTATCTCGTCTGGTTAAGCCATTTTGTGTACCAGAAATGATTCGGCTACATTTTATGACTTTCCATTCCTCCGGCACATCCCCAATCCACTCCACCCCGCTATCCTTCATCTTCCTTTCGCCGCGCACGCCCTTTGTCACAGCCTCCGTGATAATCGACTGTTTGAGTGCCTTGTATTCGTCGATGGTTTTCTGTGTGTCAGCGATGACGGAATCAATTTCGGCACATTTGCGGTCGAGGAAGGCGGCGATGCGGTGCTGGGTGGGGACAGGAGGGAGGATAATTACTGCATTACTGATGATTTTTCTGGAAATGCTGAACACTTTTACACCTGACACCTTGGAACGAAGCTGGCTACGCCACGGGTCGGTTTTCATCAGATATGCAATGTATTTGTTGTTAGTTTGTTTACTTGCTTTCAAAATAATTGTGTGATATCCTGCAAATACTTGCATGTTACTATCGATATATGCACAGTTTCCACAACCGTCAATATCTTCGGATGTATCTGCAAGAATTAAATCTCCTTCATGGACAAGCGATTCTGGATTCGTGGTTAAATAAGTTTCAGGAACATAGCGAATAAGTTCATTATGCAGATGTACTCCGCTATTATATTTACCATGAATTTGCCCATAGCTTATTACAGGAACTCCAATTTCTACAAGGCTGTCTTTTGTTATAGGCAGTCCTTTGCCAAATGAGAAAAGGCTCTTGAGCCTTAAAATATCCCATTCCTCCGGTATTTCCCCAATCCACTCAATCCCGCTGTCCTTCATTTCCCGTGCCATGCTCATCCCTCCCCAAACAGATTCTTAAGGGACGCAGAAATGCTCTCCTCCAGACCGATGATGCGGTTCAGAATATCTTCGCTCTTCTCCGGCTGCTTGTACTCGTAGAAATACCGCGTCATCGGAATCTCGTAGCCCAGCTTGGTTTTCTTCTCGTCTATCCATGCGTCCGGCGCATACGGAAGCACTTCGCGGGCAAAGTAGGTGGCAATGTCCTCCGTCAGGGGAACATTCTCCGTGTCGCGCAGGTTCGCATCAGGGACGGGCTTGCCCTTTTTCCGCACAATCTCGCCGTTTGCGTCGCGCTCCGGGCGTTCGACAACAATCTTGTTGTAGCCAAATTCTTCGGTGGCAAAAATCTTGCTTTCGCAGTATACGCCCGCTTTGTCGCCGTAAATGCCGCCATCCACAAAAGCCGTGTACGCCGACACAATCAGCTCGCGGTCTCTGTCGGCAATGTCGTTCCGCTTTGTGCCGATGGACTTGCGGCGCGGCGTGAAGCAGTGGGATGCGTCGATCAGCTGCACCTTGCCCGCACGGGCAAGCGACTTGTTCTTGTTCAGTACCCAAATGTAGGTGCTGATGCCTGTGTTCATGAACATGTCGGTGGATAGCTGGATGATGCAGTCCAGCCAGTCATGCTCCAGAATATAGCGGCGAATCTCGGATGGCCCGCTGCCTGCGTCGCCGGAGAAAAGCGGCGAACCGTTCTGAATAATCGCCATTTTGCCGTGCTCATCCAGCTTCTTCAAGCCGTTGAGGACAAACAGCTGCTGTCCGTCGCTGATTTTGGGCAGACCGGGCGCAAATCGCCCTTCGTCACCCTTTTCAGCTTCCTTCTCCACGGCTTTTTGCTCGCGCTTCCAGTCGATGCCGAATGGCGGGTTGGAGATAATGTAGCGGAAGGTATAGTCGGGAAATTTGTCATCGCTGAGCGTATCGCCAAACCGCATGTTGTCGGGATTGCCGCCGCGAATCATCATGTCCGCCTTGGCAATGGCGAAGGTGGAGGGGTTGAACTCCTGCCCGAAGCAGGTGACTTGCATTTCCGGGTTCAGGTCATGAATGCGCTCCTCCATGCAGGAAAGCATCTGGCTCGTGCCCATCGTCATGTCATAGACCGTGATGTTCTCCTGCCTGCTCATGTCCGCGCCGGACAGCAGCAAATCTGTCATCAGGTAGATAATGTCGCGGCTGGTGAAGTGCGCGCCGGCTTCCTCGCCGAAGGACTCCGAAAACCGCCGCACCAAATCCTCGAAAATATAGCCGCAATCCACGGCGCTAATCTTATCCGGCCCAAGATAGCCCTTCTGACTGCCAAATTCCTTGATGACGAGATACAGCGTGTTGCTCTCCACCATGCGCTTGATGATGCTGTCGAACTCAAACTTTGCCAACACATCCTGCACATTTGCAGAAAAGCCATTGAGATAATCGCGGAAGTTGCTCTCGATATTCTCCGGATCAGAAAGCAGACGCTCGAAAGTGAACTTGCTGGTATTATAAAACTGGTAGCCGGATGCGCGGCGCAGAAAGCCGTCCGTCACCGCCAGCTTTTGCACCTTCTCCCATGTGTCCAGCACGGCCTGATGCGTTGGCAGCAGACAGTCATGAAAGCGCTTCACGACGGTCATGGGCAGGATAACCAGCCCATATTCGTGGGGCTTGAAAGGCCCACGAAGCAAATCTGCGACGTTCCAAATCATCGTCGCTTTTTCGGCAATATTCGTGCCGACGGTGGAGAATCGTTCGTTGCTCATAAGTGCGCTGCCTCCTGATAATGCGAACAGCCATCCAGCAAAGCGGCATGCCGTTGCGTGCGATACCGACTGCGGTAGAGAAAAAGACTTCTTTTAGTATAGCACAAATGCGGGAATTTGGCTACTGATATTCAAAAAACTTGATTTTCTTAGAAAATTGCTAAAAAGTGTGCTGAGTTTTTAATTCTTTTGTGCTATAATAGAAGCGCCACATTTCGATTTTCCGTCGGAATGTTCGCTGAGGTAGTAAATTTGACGTTTTCGTAGGCAGCGAAGGTGTACTTGGACGATGAAACGTGGGGCGACAATAAGTGCCTAATCATCAGGCTTCCGAACAGATGCTGGGGTATTTGTATCAGGTGCGCTATGCGTTATATCTATTGCTGCGCAATAGGGAACCTGATTGCCAGATAAGCATAGAAAAGTTCGACGACGTTGCTTTTAGCAATGATGATACACCAATACAATTGATTCAGGCATCCATCTAATCACTTACTTTGCGTTACAACATTTCTATATTAATGCGAAGCGTCCTGTACCAAGTTTTATGTTTCTCGATCAGCCTTCACAAGTCTACTTTCCATCTGAACGTGATGAACAGAAAGAAAAATAGACAGGCTTTTTTCGTATGCCTTTCGGGAGATGCGGGAAGTAGGGTGTTTCAAAGAAAAAGAAACAGTGCGCTTTATATGCTGATTTTCTCAAAATTTTCGAGTGCTCAGGCAATAGGGTGAATTGGAATGGAATTATGAGGAGTAGCCTTAATATGTCCTGATTTGCCCCAGATACCCCTGCCAGCGGTTCGCTTCGCAGCCGTAGCCGTCCCGGTAATACGCGTACGCCGCATACGGCACGAGAATCTGCACATCCTCCGCGCCATCCAGCGAATGCTCGGTGATGCCGCACGGTGCAGTGGTATGCGCCAGCACCAGCCGTTTGAGCGATTTGCACGGCAGCAGCACGCCGTCCGGCAGCGACAAAATGCGCTCCGGCACATGCAGCTCTTCCAGTGCATCCGCCCCGGTCAGCGCCTCCGCATCCAGCGCAATCACGGGCTTCCCCTGATACGACGCGGGCAGCATCAGCGTGCCCTTCGCCTTGCCCTGCTCGGTCAGTCCGGCGATGCAGTACGCCTGCCCGTCCGCCGTTTCCGCGAATACGAAATCCCCGGTGTCCTCCGCCCATGATACCGACTGGACGACGGGCACGGGCATTGTTGGCAGCTCGGCATCCAGTGGCTGATAGCAGCCGAACTCCGCCAGCAAATCCTCCGCCAGCAGCATCGTGCGGTACGCCGCGCCCGCACTGTTCAGGTGAAAGTTGGAATCATAGAACCAGCCGCTGTCCAGCACATACCGCCGCGGGTCGCTGATGACGCGGCAGGGGAGGGCGGCGCGCATCCGCTCATAAAACGCAAGGAACGCATCGTCGCTTTCGTCGGTCAGGGCGCTTCGGTTCATCGGGCTGAAGGACAGCAGCACCTGCGCGCCGCGCTGACGGGCGGTTTCGCAGAATGCGCTGACCTGCTCGCTGAAATCCGCCGAAATCGTCACGCTGCGCAGGTCAATCGGCGAAGTGGTGTCATAGCCCAGCGCCATTGTGTTGCCTGGACGCGCATAGACCATGTTGCAGCGCGTATCAAACGAGGCGCGCGCATACACGCCCTCGGCACGCGGCAGATTCCCGGAGCGGACAATGTCAACTTTCTCCTGCAGGAAAGGAATCGCGTTGCCGATGATGTTCGTACGCTGGCTGCCATTGAGCTGGGGCAAAAGGTCGGCGCGCCCCTCGGCAGCCTTCAGGAACGCCGTTGCACCGAAATAGTCGGACAAGGCTTCGCTGACCGGCTCGACGGCAAGCACCACCACGTCCCCAGCGCGAAGCTCCCCCTGCGCCAGTGACAGCATCGCGCTTGTGCCGATAGCGGCGTAGTACCCGAACGGGCAGACGGTGTAATCCAGCCCGTGCTCGCGCAGCAGCGACTCCAGCAGGGCAGTATCCACCCCGAATGCCACGCTGCTCCCGCCAATGAGAATCAGCCGATTGCCCTCCGCCTGATGCAGATAATCCGCCATTGCGGGCAGCTCGGCATAGTAGCTGTCTTGGTAGAGGTCGGGCAGCGACAGCGCCGTGCCCAGCAGGATACCGGGCAGCAGGAGCAGCAGCACGCAAATACAGGCGATTCGCTTCTTCATGGTGCATCCTCCCATAAGCCGTCCGCTGCCATCTGCACCGTCAGGTCGCGCAGCCAGCGGGCGGTGTTTTCCCGCGCAGGGACGGTGCAGAGATGGTAGTTCGTGTCGTAAAAGTCGCTTTGGTGGTACAAGTAGTCGCTCAAGTGGGAAATCAGGGTGACATTTTCCAGCGCTTCGGTGCGCTCGCGGAGAATCGCCTCTACCGCGTCTGCGTGCGCCAAATCGCCCTCCGGCAGCGCATCCACATTCACGCACGCGAAGGACACATACACCCGCACGCCGCGCGAAGTCAGCAGCTCGTAGTACTGCGCGAGGGTGTCCAACGCATCGCCGGAGAGCATTTCCGGGTCAAGAAACACGCGGTCAGGCAGATTCGCCTGTGTGCCGGAGCGGAAGAAGGGCAGCGTGCCGAACACGTCGAAGTAGCTGTTGCCATCATCATCCGCATAGGCGGACTGATAGCTCGTCCGGCGGTCTTTGAGGGAAAGATAGTGCGTGAAGCTGTCCAGCAGATTCGTCACGGTGCGTTTGTCCACCAGCGTCAGCAGGTCGTAGTTGTTTTCGATGCCCGCCCACAGGCTGCTGTCGTTGTCGCCCATGTCCAAGCGCAGCATCAATTGCTGGCGGCTGGATAATTCCGGCGTGTGGAAGAGAATGTCGCCGGGTTCGAGGTAATTCAGCAGGATTTGCAGCTGCACGGCGGAGGATGCTGTGCCGTTCAGCCCCATGTTGATGATGACGTACTCGTCGCCGAACGTCCGCGCCGCCTGATAGCCGTCCAGGTTGTACCACATCGAGCAGCCGCCGTAAAAGACGATTTTCTTCTTGCTCTGTGCGCTTTGCAGCAGCTCCACCTTGTCCGCATACACGCTTTCCTTGCGGTAGACGTAACCGAACGGGGCTTCGACGGCGTTGATGCGCAGGGTCTGCAGGTTCGGGCAGTCCGCAAAGGCAAGGTCGGAGAGCACTTCGATGTTGTCCCGAAACGTCAGCGTGTGCAGGGCGCAGCGGGTGAACGCATCGTCCTCCACCTCGCGAACGAAGTCGGGGAGGATGATTTCCTCCGCCGCGCAGTCCGTGAATGCTCCCGCAGCAATGCGGGTGACGGTGCCATTGCCCAGCCGCGCGGGGATGACGATAACCGTATCATCCCCATGATAGCCGGTGATGGTGATTTCGTCCTCGCCCGCCCAGTCGAAGCAACTTGCGTCTGTCCACTGCGCCCACTGCGCGTAGAGCCGGAGCGTCCCGTTGACTGGCGTGGCGCGGCTGCCCAAGCCGATGCGCGTGCCCTGCCCGTCGGAGCGCGTGTTCCACGAAATCAGCGTATAGCCCTCACGCTGAAACAGGTTCCCGCCGCTTTCGGTGTTCGGGCGCGGATGCACCGTCATGCTGACACGCTTCTGCACCACTGCTTCCTCGCCCGGCATGGGCGTGCCGCCGTTGGCATCATAGGTGATGGTCGCGTATTTGGTGCTGATGGACAGGCGGACGCGCGTCGGGTACTGCACGGCGCGGAGCGTCAGGGTGATGGCGCGCCCGGATTCCTCGATGGCGGTGTCGCCCGCGTAGTCCGTCCCGGTCAGCAGCACGCCGCGCTCCATCGTCACGGTGAATACGGCATCTTCGCCCGGCAGAACGCGCAGCCCGTTTTCTGCCACGGTGAAGCCGCTGCCTTCCTCAATCACGACGAGCACCGTGTCATCCGCCGCCAGCGCCGCGCAGGGCAGCAGCATCAGGCAGAGCAGCAGCGCAAGCAGCCGACGCATGAAAAATCCACCTCCGTCAAAATTGGAAGTACGCAAAGCCCGCCGCGTCCTGCGTCGCCAAGAGCGCCAGCCAAGACAGGGCAATCGCGATGGTCATCAGCACAAGCCCCACGTCGCGCCGTGCCTGAATCGTCGCGTTTTCGGCGGGCGCAAGATCAAATTCGCCCCAGACGTGCAGGCGCGTCATGGCGCAGAGAATCAGCACGAGCAGCGCCAGCGAAGCGCCGTTCAGCCCCAACGCCGACAATGCGGGCGAGAGGGCAAAATCGCCGGAAACGAGCGTCCGGGCAAGGTCACCAATCTGCCCGATTGACTGCGACCGGAACAGCAGCGCTGCCGGAATGAAGATGAAGAACATGCCGATGCGCCGCGCCAGCACCATCAGCGGATGGTGCAGATTGATGCCGTGCCGCGCGGCAAAGCGGCGAACCGGCTTGCGAATCACGCCCTCCAGCGACACGAAGAACGCCGCGTACAGCCCCCAGAGGACGTACGTCCAGCTTGCACCGTGCCATAAGCCGCACAGTGCGAACACGATGATGGTGTTGCGGATTTTGACCGCCTGTCCGCGCCGATTGCCGCCCAGCGGAATGTACAGATACTGCGTGAACCAGCGGTTCAGGCTGATATGCCAGCGGCGGAAGAACTCCGTGTAGCTCTGCGAGAGGTACGGACGGTTGAAATTGCGCGTCAGGCGGATGCCCAGCAGACGCGCACACCCGGCGGCAATCTCCGAATATCCGGCGAAATCGCAGTACATTTGGATGCAGAACAGTGCCCCTGCGCCCGCGACGGCAAGGGCATTGGCAGCCCCTAAATCCGCAAAAACGCGATTGACGTACAAGCCGCACAAATCCGCCACAACGCACTTGCGGAAGTAGCCGCACAGCATCAGGCGGATGCCGGCGGACAAGTCGCTTTTCTTCAGCGTGCGTTCCGCTTTCAGCTGGGGCAGCAGGTCGCGGGGGGATTCAATCGGCCCGGCGACAAGCTGCGGGAAGAACACGACGAACAGCGCATAGTAGCCCAAATGCGTTTCCGCCGGATAATCGCCGCGGTATACGTCGATGACGTAGGAAAGCGTTTGGAAGGTGTAGAACGAAATGCCCACGGGCAGCAGGATGTTCAGCGTCGGGCTTTCGCGCCCGATGACGGCATAAATGCTCGATAAAAAGAAATTCGCGTATTTGAAGTAGCCCAAAATCCCCAGACAGACGATGAGCGTCGCGGTCAGGCACAGCTTTTTGTGCTGCGGAAAGCGCGTTATCAGCACCGCTGCGCCGTAGGAGACGAGCGTTGTCGCCAGCAGGAGGACAATCAGGATGGGGCTGAAGTACATGTAGAAGAACCACGATGCCGCCAGCAGCCACATCCAGCGGAAGCGGTGCGGCAGGAGCCAGTGCACCGCGAATGTCACGGGCAGATAGAGCAGGAATGCACCGGAATTGAAATTCATGCGCGCCCCTCCATCATCAGCAGCAGAAAGCCGCACAGCCACGCCGATGCCTCATACAGCGTGCCGCCGGAGAGAATCAGCAGTGCCGTGGCAATCACTGCCAGTGCGCCGCCCAGCCACGTCAGCCATCCGCGCGACGCTTGCCATGCCCTTTCTAATAGGAAGCAGAGCAGTCCGCCGCCGTAGCACAGCAGCACTTCCGGCGCTTGCAGCATCACCCATTCCGACATGCCATCAGCACCTCCCGAATCTTCTGCCTGTCGGGCTTGCCGCTGGCGGTCATCGGCAGGTGGTCGGTGAAGTGGTAGAGGACGGGCTGCTCGTTTTTCGCCAGCGCGGGATGCAGCGGCGCAAGGGCAGCATCCGCCGCCACCATTGCTGCCGGAACTTCCCCTTGCCGTGCATCGGGAATGCTCACCACGACGGCTTCCTTCACGCCCGGCAGCGCAAGGAGCGCCTGCTCGATTCTGCGCGGCGAAAGGTTGTTGCCGTTGCGGATGATGATGTCCTTCTTGCGCCCGGTCAGGTGCAGCAAGCCGTTCGCATCAAGGAAGCCAAGGTCGCCCGTGTGCAGCAGATCCTCGCGCGGCATGGGATGCCCGTAGTAGCCCCACATGCGCGCCGGCCCGGTCACGCAGATTTCGCCTTCCTCCATCAAGTCGGCTTCCGTGCCGTCTGCGCGGAGGATTTTCCCCGTGTTCATGGGGTAAAACGCCCCGACCGTCTTGGCGCGCTGATGCTCTGGCGCACTCGCGGCGGAACAGGCAATGCCGATGCACTCGGACATGCCGTAGACGGAAATCAGCGTCATGTCCAGCGTCCGCTCGATGCGCAGAAACTGCTCCACCGTAATGGGTGCGCCGCCGATGAAGCCCGCACGCAGGCTGGACAAGTCGTGCCCGCCGCACTGCTCCGCCATCGCCAGATACAGCGACGGCACGCCGTTCATGCGCGTCAGCCGCTGCGCCTCAATGGCGCGCAGAATGCTTGCAATATCCGTCTTTTCGGGGAAGAATATGCCGTAGCCCAGCACGGCAGCGCCGCTTAAGAGCACCAAGCCGAACACATGGTGCAGCGGCAGCGCCCCTAAGGCGCGGTCGTCCGGCTGATAATCGCCCAGCGGATGTGAATCAATCAGGTTGTTGACCAAATTGCCCTCGGTCAGCACAACCGCCTTGCTTTTGCCCGTTGACCCGGATGTGAAGATGACGAACGCGGGCTCATCGGCATTGGAATGCAGAAGACTCCCGGCGGACGGCGGCAGGGCGAATAAATCCAGCTCCGCCGATGTTTCGCCGCGCGTGATGCGGAAGACTGTCTGCCCCGTCTGTGCAATCACCGCCTGTACGGGGATTTCCGCGTCTGTCTGCTGGAGGGCGGTCTGCACATCATCGCGCGGGTCAATCAGCACCGCGACCGCCCCCGCCGCGCGCAGACCAAACAGCAGAATCGCCGTCTCCAGCGTCCGCGTGCAGCGAACCGCCACCGTCGCGCCGCTGATGTTCATCCGCCGAAGCGCCGTCGCCACATGCTCCACCAGTGACAGCACCTTGCCCGCGCTCAGCCAGTGCGCGTCGCTGCCCAGCAGCGGCTTCTCCGGCTGAAGGGATGCCAGATCCTTCAAATATGATAAAATACTGCGCTGCGATGCATCCATGTTCATGCTCCTTTGTCAGCAGGGGAGAGAACCCCCCTGTTCCTTTCCTATCGTTAGCATACCAATGAGAACAAAAAGAGACAAGAGGATGCCGACAAAAGGCGTTTAAGCGGGCTGAATTGCGTTTTTTCGCGGGACGAACGGCAATTTTTCTGGACGAATGACATTTCCTGTTCCTTGTGTTTTGCAAGTGAATGCAGTATAATAAGGAACAGAAAAGGACAAATCGCGCAGGGTCTGTCCGGGAAAAAGGATGCTGCTTCAAGGAGGAAGGCTGCATGGGTTCGCTGCTGTCAAGCTACCCGCTTTCAATGGTGAATTTCGCGTGGGTGCTGGAGTTTGCCATTCTGACGCTCAGCTGGGTCATATTGGGCACGCAGAAGCTGCATGGCGGCAAGGCGCTGCTGCGCGCGAGCGCGGAATTTGTAGTGCTGTTTGTCGCCCTGAATGCCGTGACGCTGCTGGCGGCGTATCTGCTGAAAAGCATCCCGAAAAACAGCGTCTTTCCGTTAATTCGCGTCGTGCTGCAGGGCGCGGTGACGCTGGGCTACATGCTGCACACCGGCATCGGGCGCAGGCAGTCGAAAATCCTGCTCTGGCTGGTGATGATGACGGCGAGCATGAGCATCTTCGCGATGGCGGGGAAGCTCAGCTTTCTGGTGGGCATGAATATCCAGAGCGGCGTGCTGGAGGGTGTTGCGCGCATCGCCATTTTTGCAACGCTGATTGGCGTGGCGTTCTGGCTTCGGCACTATCATTTTGATGAGTATCAGTCCGTGCCATCGAGCGGGCTGGTGATGATTGCGGCGGACATGGTGTGCGTGCTGCTGCTCAACGTGGTGGAGATCCTGGCGTTCACGTCGGAAAACGGCTTCCTGATTGCGATGCTCATGGGCTATTTGACGATGTTCATCATGGGCTTGCTGGCGATTCACGCGATGTATACCATGATGCAGGGGCAGCAGGTCATCATTGATTTGCAGGCGGAAAAGCAGCGCTTCATCAGCGAGCAGGAGCAGGCGCGCATGACCGAAGCGATGCTGCACAACCTGCGGAGCATCCGCCATGACCTGAAAAATCAGTATGCGTATATGCAGATTCTATTGAGTGAAAAGCGCTATGCGGAGCTGGAAACGTACTTCGCCGAGCTGCTCAAGGAGCTACCCGCGCCGCTTCAGGTGGTGGACTGCGGCAACTACACGGTCAATACCGTGCTGAACATGGAGTTCGCAAAACTGCGCGCGGATGGCATTGCGTTCCGGCATCAGCTGGCTGTGCCGCCGGTGCTGCCTTTCCGGAGCGAGGATATCTGCGCGATTCTCTCTAATCTGATTGACAACGCGGCAGAGGAGTGCCGCCGTCTGCACGAAAACGGCGCGGCGGACGCGAATATTACGCTGGATATTCATCCGCACCAGAGCTATCTGTTCATCCAGTGCAGCAACACGACCGATCGCACGGCGCTGGAGCGAAACAAGCGCGGTCTGCGCACGACGAAGCGGGACGCAGCACTGCACGGCTACGGCACGCAGATTATCGCGAAGCTGGCAGAAAAGTACAACGGCGTATCCGACTTTCACTTGGACGGGGCGTGCTTTGTCGCGCAGGTGATGCTGGATATGGCATCGGAGGAGAAGCAAAATGAGAATTAAGGTTGCAATGTGTGATGACAACACCAAAACGCTGCCGATTATCGCGGGGGCGGCGCGCTCGGCGTTCCATGACCGCGGAGTGGATATTGATTTGGCGCTGTTCACCTCCGGCGAGAAGCTGCTTGCGTCGATGGAGCAGACGCGCTATCAGCTGATTCTGCTGGACATTGAAATGCCGCGCATGGATGGCATTGCCGTCGGCAAAAAGCTGCGCGCAATGGGCAACGACACGAAAATCGTATTCGTGTCCGAGGCGGAAAGCCGCGTGTTTGAGTCCTTTCAGGTGCAGCCCTTGAGCTTTGTGCGCAAGAGCAATTTCCTCAATGACATTACCGACTTGGTGGATTTGTACCTGAAAACCTGCTCGCGCGAGGAAGCGGGCGAAAATCTGGAAGTGGCGGTGCGCTCCGGCGTGGCGGTGGTCAAGAGCAAGAACATCCGCTACATTGAGGGCAGCGGCAATTATCAGATGCTGTATCTGGATGGCAAGAGTGAGCCGATGGAAGTCAAAATGACGATGGACAAGCTGGAGCAGATGACCGAGCCGCTGGGCTTCATCCGCGTGCACAAGGGCTTTCTGGTCAACTACCAGTACATCCACCGCGTCATGCCGGGCGAAATCATTCTGTCCGACGGCACGCGGATTCCCATCGGGCGCAGTCATTCGGGGGAGGTCAAGGCGAAATTCCTGTCACTGGTGGGCGGGTGAACACAGCAAGCACTTCGGGCAGCCGGGGCGCTTTTTTTCGTGCGGAAGATTCGGTGGATTTTGTCGTTCGTCAAGGATGAACTGCATCTCGTCCCCGTTTACGAGCGCTTCCGCAAGGGATTTTTGCTGTTCCGCCCTGCAAAAATGCTGAACCTCCAGCACATCTTGAAATCATCTGGCCATCGTTTTACCATATAATCAATCATTGCAAGGGCAATGAAAATCGAAAGGAGAATCGGTATGAAGAGAATCGTTTCCACGGTGCTGGCGCTGAGTCTGGCGCTGACCGCGACGCTCTCCGCCGCTTCCGCAGACGAGGCAAAGAAGTGGTCGGAAAAGCGCACCCCCAACGGCTGGGTGCAGGTCACCAATGAGGGCGGCAAGACGCTGGGGTACAGCAAGTCCTCCGGCGTGTCCATCATTGAGGTGGATGGCTACGCGTTCAAGGATTTGAACCGCAACGGTCAGCTGGACACCTACGAGGACTGGCGGCTGGACAACGAGACGCGCGCCCATGCGCTGGCGGACAGCCTGAGCGTGGAAGAAATGACGCCCCTGTTCACCCACGGCGGCTGGACGTCCTTCGGCTCGACCATTGAGGGTGCGGATTTGACCTATGTGCAGGAAGGCGGCCGCGGCGGCGTGACCCGCTCCGCCATCAACGAGGGCAATACCTCGATGGCAGTGGAATGGGTGAACGCCCTGCAGACGCTGTGCGAATCCACCGGCAACTGGGGCATTCCAGCGACGATTTCCGTTGACCCGAACCACATTTCCCACACCATTGACCAGAACTCCCTTGCTTCCACCTTCTCCGTGGAAGATGCCTTCAACCTCGGTGTTGAGCACGCCAAGCAGTACCGCGCCGTCGGCGTGACGATGCTGCTCGGCCCGCAGATTGGCATCGGCACGGAACCGCTGATGACCCGTGCGACCGGTGCGTACACCGAAGACCCGGCGCTGGCGCGTGACCTTGCGGATGCGTACATCTCCGGTCTGCAGTCCACTTGGGCGGAAGACGGCACTGACCTCGGCTGGGGCGAAGATTCCGTCTATGCCATTGCCAAGCACTACGTCGGCGACGGCGCGCCCGAAGGCGGCCGCAACGACCACATGGATGCCGGCAAGTTCGACGTTTTCCCCGGCTACAACTTTGAAGCGCACCTGATTCCCTTCTTCGATGCCGCCTTCAACCTGAAGGGCTCGATTACCAAGGAAGCGGGCGTGATGCCGAACTACGCGATTTCCTACAGCCGTGACGGTTCACTGGGCGAGCTGGTTGGCGGCGCGTACTCTCACTACAAGATGGGGCTGCTGACGGAAAATGACTATCAGGGCTTCATCCTGACCGACTGGCAGATTACCAACGACGGTCAGCAGACCTACGGCGTGGAAGAATACACCACGGCGGAACGCTATGCGCTGCTGTACATGTCCGGCGTGCATCAGGTCGGCGGCTCTTCCGACAACGATGCGGCGGCGGAAGGCTACGAGCTGGTTGTGGACGAGCTGGGCGAGGAAGAGGCGGAAGCCATCCTGCGCAACGCGGCGTATCACTTCCTGCTGTCGCAGTTCCAGTGCGGTCTGTACGAGAATCCCTACATTGACCTCGACGCTGCTTACGAAGTGGTGTGGAACAACAAGACCGACGCGCAGGCGAAGGTGGAACAGCAGAAGACCGTTATCATGCTGAAGAACAGCGGCGTGATTGCCCAGAACAATGGCGAAAAGAAGACGGTTTACATCCCCATGACCTACTCTTCCGGCTCTGCGGCGTCCTCCTCTTCTGCGGCTTCTCCCGCGAAGTGGGAAGCGGCGGTTGATTTGGACACGGCTGCCAAGTACTTCAACGTTGTCACCGACACCGTTGGCGAACCCACCGGTACGCCGGATGAGGACGGCAACCCCACCTACACCGAGAATGACATCATCCGCGCGAGTGCGGAAGAAGTCGGCGCGTGCGACATGATTCTGATGTTCATGGATGCGCCCTCTCAGGACTCCGCGCAGGACAGCGACGGCAACTGGCTCCCCGCGAACCTCCAGTACGGCGAGTACACGGCGGTCAACGCGCGCCGCGAATCCATCGCTGCGGATACCAAGACCGAAGTCGTCAATGACGGCTACTACGGCACGAAGTCCCAGACCATCAAGATTAACCGCTCCTATGCCAACAACACCGTCGGCAAGGACAAGAACTATGCGGAGCTGGAACTCCTGCAGTATGTGAACACGGTCAAGGGCGACGCGAAGGTCGTCACTGTGATGAGCAAGGCTTCCGGCCCCAGCGTCATGGTGTGGTCTGAAGTGGAACCGCTCTCTGATGCCATCCTGTTCTACTATGGCTCTACCAGCTGGTTCTTTGAAGAATCCCTGCTGGAAATTGTGAATGGCGACGTTGAGCCCAGCGCGCTCCTGCCCTTCCAGCAGCCCGCCTCGATGGACGCTGTGGAAGCGCAGAAGGAAGACGTGCCGCGCGACATGGAATGCTATGTCGATGCTAACGGCAACACCTACGACTTCGCGTTCGGCATGAACTGGTCTGGCGTGATTAACGACGAGCGCGTGACCAAGTACAGCGTCGAGCCGCTGACGACGGTGGAGAACATCACCTTCCACTACGCGGACGAGTAATACTATTTCCTGCATTCGCCTGCGCCATCTGCTTGCGCCTTTTCCGTTCTGGCGTCCGGTCGTTCCATTTAGCGTAGCGCTGCTACGCTGCATTCCACTCCCGTTAGCCAGAGCGAAAAATTCGCGGCGCATCTTGGCGCATTCTCATTTGGAAATAGTATAATTCCTGAAGAACCCTATGCGCAGGGCAGAGGACTCTCTCTGCTCTGCGCGTTTTAGAAGGAGAACGAATCCATGATTGATTTGCTCATCAATTGGCTGACGCCTACCTTCGTCAACATGGGCGCGAGCGCGGCGGATGTCGCGAACTACCTCCATGCGGTGGAAAGCTACATCTACTGGGGTGTCGGTGCGCTGGCGCTGATGATTGTCATCATGATTGCCGCGCACTGGCTGGCGAAAAAGGGCACGCGCCACGTCATCCGCTGGACGGCGGCACTGGCGTTTGTCACCGCGGTGGTCGTGCTGGCCAATGCGGTCTGCTACGGCCCGCTGAATGCGCTGGTTTCCGGCGTGCTGAATGCCTCCAAGGCGGAAATCTCCGACGACGTGACGGGCAACTCCGCCCGCATCATCGAGAAGATTGGCGAAGAGGGCATGGTGCTGGTCAAGAACGACGGCACACTGCCGCTGAATCAGGAAAAGACGCAGAAACTGAACGTGTTCGGCTGGGCATCGGCGCACCCGGTGTTCTCCGGCACGGGCTCTGCCGCCAGCGGCGACACGGCGGCGGCAACGGTGGATATCATCAGTTCCCTGAACGCGGCGGGCTTTGCCACCAATCAGACGCTGACAAAGCTCTATCAGGACTACGGCAAGGATTACTGGGGCGGCAGCCGTCCGACCATCAACATGACGACGCAGGACTGGTCGCTCCCCGAACCGACGACGGCGTACTACACGGATGAAATCATGAGCGAGGCGAAGTCCTTCTCCGACACGGCGGTGGTCGTGATTGCCCGCAGCGGCGGCGAGAATGCGGACTTGCCCGGCGACATGAGCGCCATCCTCAAAAAGACGTATGACCGCAGCGGCGAGGTGCAGGAGTCGGTTGCGCACAACTACAACTACACCCGCGCGACGTTCTACAACAATTCCTATGACTACGATGAGTTCCAGCCCGGCGACCACTACCTCCAGCTCTCCCAGAGCGAGAAGAATCTGGTGGATTTGGTCACGGCGAACTTCGAGAACGTCATCATCGTCATCAATGCCAACAACACGATGGAACTCGGCTGGGTAAATGACTACGACAACATCGGCGCGGTCATTCTTGCCCCCGGCACGGGCGCGACGGGCATGACGGCGCTGGGCGAAATCCTGAACGGCAGCGTCAACCCGTCCGGCCACACCACGGACACCTACCTTTACGACCTGACGCAAGCCCCGACGTGGAATCATTCCGGCAGCACCGGCAACCACTGGTACAACGCCAAGGACTTGGTGAAGCAGCTGGCGCGCCTTGACAACACGTTCAACGGCGTTGTCTCCTTCGTGGACTATGTGGAAGGCATCTACATGGGCTACAAGTTCTACGAGACGGCGGCGGAAGAAGGGCTGATTGATTACAGCGCAACGGTGCAGTACCCGTTCGGCTACGGCTTGAGCTACACCACGTTCGCGCAGGAAATCACCGACCTCCAGCGCAATGGCGATAACGTGACCGTGACCGTCAAGGTGACGAACACGGGCGATGTCGCGGGCAAGGACGCGGTGGAACTCTACTACACGCCGCCGTACACCAATGGCGGCATCGAGAAGGCATCCGTCAACCTGATTGACTTCGAGAAAACCGAGATGCTTCAGCCCGGCGCGTCCCAGACGGTGACGTTCACCGTGGCGCTGGAAGATATGGCATCCTACGATTCCGAGTGCATCAAGACGGAAAACGGCGGATACATCCTCGAAGCGGGCGAATACACCGTGTCTGTGCGCTCCGACGCGCATACCGTGCTGGACAGCAAGTCCTTCACCCTTGACAGCGACGTGGATTACAGCGTCAACGGGCGTTCGTCCGACAAGCAGACCGCTGTCAACCAGTTCAGCGATATGGCGAGCGACCACGCGACGCTCTCCCGCAAGGATCATTTCGCCAACTATCAGGAAGCGGTTGCCGCCCCCGCTGACAGCGAATACGAGCTGTCCAAGGACGACATCAAGGTCATCCGCGCCATCACCCCGGTCAAGTACGACCCGACTGCGTATGACAATGCGGACGACGTGATGCCCACGACCGGCGCGAAGAACGGCTTGACGCTTGCTGACCTCTCTGGCAAGGACTACAACGACGAACAGTGGGAGCTGCTGCTTGACCAGCTGACCATCGACGACATGCAGACGCTGGTCAACACCGGCGGCTGGAAAACTGCGGCGATTGAATCTGTCGGCAAGGTGGCAACGTCTGACTGCGACGGCCCGTCCGGTCTGTCCAACTACGTCACCGGTTCTACCGGCACGCAGTATCCCACTGAAGTGCTGATGGCGCAGACGTGGAGCAAGGAAATCGCGACGGAAATCGGCTCTGCAATGGGGCAGGAGTTCGCCAACGCGAACAACTACGGCTGGTACGGCCCTGCCATGAACCTGCACCGCAGTGCGTTCTCCGGCCGCAACTTCGAGTACTACTCCGAAGATGCGGCGCTGTCCGGTCTGTTCGCCTCCTGCGAGGCCAACGGTGCGGCGCAGTGGGGCGTGTATCCCTACATCAAGCACTTCGCGGCGAACGACCAAGAGACGAACCGCACCGCGTTCCTGACGACGTGGATGACCGAGCAGACTTTCCGCGAAAACTGCCTGAAGCCGTTTGAAATCGTCGTGAAGAACTTCGATTATGCGCATCATTCGCTGGGCGTGATGACCTCCTACAACTGGCTGGGCTATACGCCGGTCATCAGCAGCAAGGCGCTGCTGACCACGGTGTTGCGCGACGAATGGGGCTTTGTCGGCGCGGTCATTTCCGACTATAACGGCTCATACGGCTATCAGATGACGGATGCTGCGGTTCGCGCGGGTAATGACCTGATGCTGGGCTATGGCATGGCGGAAACGAATAAGCTGACGGATATTGATTCGCCGACGCTCGTGAAGGCACTGCGTCAGGCGTGTAAGAATATCCTGTATACGGTGGGGAATAGCGGATACTATACTGACCCGACGGCAGTGGAAATGAGCAGCGTGGATAATATGGCGAATTTGTTTAAGACGCTGAATGTTTCCACGGCGGCTGCTGTGATACTGCTGGAGGCTGTGGTGGTGATTCGCTGGCTGATGAAGAAGAAAAAGGCAAAGGCACAGGCGGCTAACGCCTAAGCAACGCTAAAGACCGAGTAGGGGAGACGCGCTCAAGCCGGGCCGCCAAAAAAGGGTCAAGGGGCGGAGATCCCTTGTGGGGTTTGGGGCAACGCCCCAACTGCCGCACGAGTGACCATTTCGCCAAACGCGCTCAACCAAGGTGCAGGCAGCGAAGCGTCCCTGCCCCAAACTTCGCGCTCCCGCAGGAGCGCCCCTCAACTCGCGCTTTCGACCATTCGCATATTGTCGCGCCAAATGGGCGCGACCGGACTGCCTGTCTTTCCAATCAAAGAACTGCTAAAAACACCCTTTCATCCCCTAAAAAACCAACAGCCGTCGTGCTGTTCGGAAATACATCAAAAGGAGCAAACGCATGAAGAAGCAAATCCTGTCTCTTGCGCTGGCCGCCAGCATGGTGCTGACGGCGGCACTTCCAGCGGCGGGTGCGGAATCCACCAAGCACTGGTCGGAAAAGCGCACGCCCAACGGCTGGACGATGGTCACGAATGAGGGCGGAAAAACGCTGGGGTACAGCAAATCCTCCGGCGTGTCGATTCTCGAAGTGGACGGCTACGCGTTCAAGGACTTGAACCGCAACGGTCAGCTGGATACCTACGAGGACTGGCGGCTGGACAACGAAACCCGCGCCCGCGCACTCGCGGACAGCCTGAGCGTGGAGGAAATGACGCCCTTGTTCACCCACGGCGGCTGGTCGTCCTTCGGCTCGACGATTGAAGGCACTGACCTTGAATATGTGCAGGGCGGCGGCCGCGGCGGCGTGACCCGCTCGGCGGCAAGCTCCGGCAATACCACGATGGCGGTGGACTGGGTGAATGCCCTCCAGACGCTGTGCGAATCCACCGGCAACTGGGGCATTCCGGCGACCATCTCCGTTGACCCGGCGAATATCTCCGGCACAATTGACCAAACGTCCCTCGCGGCGACGATGGACACGGAGCAGGCGTTTGAGCTGGGCGTGATGCACGGCAAGATGTACCGCGCCGTCGGCATCACCATGTTGCTGGGCCCGATGATTTCCATCGGCACGCAGCCCACCATGTCCCGCTCGACGCAGGCGTTCTCCGAAGACCCGGCGCTGAACCGCGATTTGGCGAATGCCTATATCTCCGGCCTGCAGTCCACTTGGGCGGATGACGGCACTGACCTCGGCTGGGGCGACGACTCCGTGTACGCCATCGCGAAGCACTACGTCGGCGACGGCGCGGCGGAAGGCGGACGCAACGACCACTTCGACAGCGGACGCAGCGACGTTTTCCCTGGCAATAACTTCGCCGCGCACCTGATTCCCTTCTTCGACGGCGCGTTCAACCTCACCCGCAGCATCACCGGCTCTTCCGGCGTGATGCCGAACTACGCCATGTCGTACAGCGAGGACGGCTCGCTGGGCGAACTCATGGGCGGCGCGTACTCCTCCTATAAGATTGGTCTGCTCCGCGAAAACGGCTTCGAGGGCTTCATCCTGACTGACTGGCAGATTACCGACGACGGCGGCGCGGGCAGCTACACCGTGACCGACCTGACCCCGGCGGAGCGCTTCGCCCTGCTGTACAAGAACGGCATCCATCAGGTGGGCGGCACGAGCGATTTGGAAAACGCTGCGGCCGGCTATGAACTGGTGGTGGAAGAACTCGGCAGCGAAGAGGCGGAAAAGCTCCTGCGCAATGCGGTTTACCACTTCATCCTCACCCAGATGCAGACCGGGCTGTACGAAAATCCCTGCGTTGACCTTGACCATGCGCTGGAAACCGTGTGGACGAACGAAACCGACGCGATTGCCAAGGGGCAGCGCATCAAGACCATCATCATGCTCAAGAACGACGGCGTGATTGCGCAGAATAATGGCGAAAAGAAGACGGTCTATGTCCCGATGACCTACTCCGCCGGTTCTGCGGCATCCTCCTCTTCTGCGGCCTCTCCCGCGAAGTGGTCTGCGTCGATGGATACGACGCTGGTGGAGAAGTACTTCAACGTCGTCACCGACACCGTGGGCGAACCCACCGGCGACCCCGATGCGGACGGCAATCCCACCTACACCGAGAATGACATCATCCGCGCGAGCAGCGAAGAACTGGCGGCGTGCGATATCATCCTCGTGCCCATGACCGCGCCGAACACCGATTCCGAGCAGGACAACGATGGCAACTGGCTGCCTGCGTCTATTCAGTACGGCGAGTACACCGCGACCAACGCGCGCGCGGAATCCATCGGCAAGGACACCGGCAACCGCTCCTATCAGGGCAACACCGTCGGCAAGAGCAGCAGCTATTCCAGCCTTGAACTCCTCCAGTATGCGGATTCCGTCAAGGGCGACGCAAAGGTGCTGGTGCTGATGAGCAACTCCTCCGGCGCTGCGTCAATGGTCTGGAGCGAGGTTGAACCGATGGCGGACGCGATTCTGTATTACTACGGCTCGTCCACCTATGTGGAAGCGCTGATGGAAATTGCGGCGGGCAACGCTGAACCCAGTGCCCTGCTGCCCTACCAGCAGCCCGCGTCGATGGAAGCGGTCGAAGCGCAGTGCGAGGATGTCCCGCGCGACGTGGAATGCTACGTCGATGCGGCAGGTCATGCGTATGACTTCGCCTACGGTCTGAACTGGTCGGGCGTGATTGACGACGTGCGCGTGCAGACGTACTCTGCTGCGCCGCTGACCACCCCGGCAAGCATCATGTTCCATTACGCGAACTAATACTATTTCCAGATTCACCTGCGCCATCTGCTTTCGCCTTTCCGTTCTGGCGTGTAGCGCCGCTGCGCGCCACTCCCGTTAGCCAGAAAGAACTATTCGCTTCGCATCTTGGCGCATCTCATTTGGAAATAGTAAGTGCCGCAGGAACTTCCTGACGACACTGAATACGCCCGTCAGCAGTCGTGCGATTCGCCGCCTGCTGATGGGCATTTTTTGTGCGCCCGGCATGAGCAACAACTAAGTGGTGAAAGCTGGTCTGCGGCTTGCTGACGCATGTCGGCGTTGCTATGACCGTACACGTCTAACGTGAAAGCGACGGTTGCGTGCCCCAATGCTTCGGAAAGCGTCTTGGGGTCAACATGGCTTTGCAGGGAAAGTGTGGCGTAAGTATGACGCACATCATGGAAGCGGACTTCCGGGCGTCCCATCTGCTTCACAATTGCCTTGAAATGGACGTACAGCGTCTTGAAGCGGACAAACATACCGTTCGAGCGGGTGAAAATCATATTGTACTCGTTGTGCCAGCTGCTTCCGGCGCGCAGATGCATCTCGTTCTGCTTGCGCTTGGCTTCGCGAAGAACATTCAGGGCGGTTACAGTCAGGGTGATGGTGCGCTCTTTGCCGTTCTTTAGCGGCGTGTACATCATCTTGCCCTTGTCGGGGCCGGATGCGATGCGCATAAACTGGCGATAAATCCGAAGCGTGTGCTTCTCAAAGTGTGTAAACAGCTGATGTATCCCCAAAAGAAGACACGACGGTGCATTAATTGGCGGAATGCAAAGCAAAGCCCCCTCCAACGCATCTGCCCGCAATCGCAGGGAGAACACGCTGAAGGGGGGTATTTTCAATGATCTTCATCCGGAACCACTGCCAGCGCCGTCAGCACAAACACCTCCGGTGCGCCAGCTGCTCGAAGCGCGCCCGCACATGTTTCGGTCGTCGAACCGGTAGTATACACGTCGTCAATCAGCAGGACTGGGGTCGAAATGCGCGCGGCGGCGGCGAACGCGCCGTGCAGGTTCTTCCGGCGCTGGGCGGCATTCAGCCCCTGCTGGGTTGCGGTTTCGCGCGTGCGGATCAGCAGAGGCTGATAGGGCAAGTTGCGCCGCTGGGCAAACGCTTCCGCCAGCAGCCGACCGTGGTCAATGCCGCGCGCGTCAAGGTGTTTCTTCGTCATCGGGACGGAGGTGACAACCGTGTCCGGCGGCAGGGCAAAGGGACACGCGGATGCCATGCCGTCCGCCAGTATCTGCGCACATTCGGCGATGCCGCTGTATTTGAGCATCAGCACCAGCTGCCGCGCAATGCCGTGGTAGCCCCACACAGCGGCGGCGTTCGGCGCAAGCGCAGCACCCGGCAGGCGCAAATCATCCAGCACAGCGAGGCAAGCCGGGCAAATCGCGTTCGGCAGGGACAGTGCGCCGCAGGTCAGGCAGAAAACGTGCTGCGGAAACAGCGCATCATCCACATCGGTCAAAAGGCGGGTGAAAAACGTGCGAAGAGCGGGCAAAAGCGGCATGAAAGCACCTCACTCCTTCCCTAATTCCTCCTGATGCAAATCAATGGTGACGCTCGTGCCCTCCCCAATGCGGGAGGACAGCGACACACGGCAATGGAGCATCTCGGCGGTCTGATGGACGAGAGACAGCCCCAATCCGGTGGATTTCTGCCCGCCGCGCCCGTTGTAGCCGGTGTATCCCTTCTCGAACACGCGCGGCACATCCTCCGGCGCAATGCCGATGCCCGTGTCCGCCACGATAATCGCCGGGGCGCTGGTCACGCGGATGCTGACGCGGCCGCGCTCGGTGTACTTGACGGCGTTGGACAGCAGCTGGTGGAGGATGAACAGCAGCCATTTGCTGTCCGTCAAGGCGCTTTCGGTGGTCGGCTCGTACTGCAGGCGCAGCTTCTTGCGGATGAGCAGGGGCGCAAAGTCACGAATCGCCTGCCGAATGACCGGGTCAAGCGGCACACGCGTCAGCACAAGGTCTTTCGTCGGATTGCCCAACCGCGCGTAGCTTAACGCCATCGTGACGTACTGCTCCATTTGGAACAGTTCAGCCAGCATGGCGCGGTTCTCCGGCGTGTCCTCGCTCTGCAATTGCAGGCGCATCACCGACAGCGGCGTTTTGATTTGGTGTACCCACGCGGTGAAGTAGTCCGTGCTGTCCTGCCGATAGGCCGCCAAGTCCGACTGCGCGGCGCGGACGTCGTGCAGCAGCCGCTGCATAATCGCCTGATCATCCGCTTCAGACAGCGTGCGCGGCGATGGCAGTTCATCCAGCAGAAGATGCGGCGCATTCAGCACATGCGCGCGCGCCTGATGCGCCCGGCGATAACGCACAAAGCCCCAAATCAGCGCAATCAGCCCCATTACCGCGCACAGCGCCGATGCGTACGCGACCGGTTCAGTCGGCAGATGATACAGCGAGAGCACCAGCGCAAATGTGCCCGCGAACAGCGCCAGCAGCCCCGCCAGCGGCAAATGCTCCCGCAGATAGCGCCGAATCATACGCTGCCCTCCTGATTCACGGCATACCCGCTGCCTACCTTCGTGACGATGAAGCCCGGCAGTCCCGCCGCGCTAAGTTTCTTCCGCAGGCGGTTGACATTGACGGTCAGGGTGTTTTCCTCAACGTACTCGTCCATCTGCCACAGACGGGTCATCAGTGTTTCGCGGCTGACGATGCGCCCGCGCTGCTCCATGAGTGTGCGGAGGATAATCAGTTCATTGCGTGTCAAGGGGATGCTCTGCCCATGGATGGAGAGGGCGGCACTGTCCAAATCCAGCACGGCATCTCCGCAGGCGAGGATATTGCCCGTAGCCGGCATGTCATACGCGCGGCGCAGGACGGCATTCACCTTTGCTGCCAGCACAGCTGGGTCAACGGGTTTGGCAATGAAGTCGTCGCCGCCCATGTTCATCGCCATGACGATGTTGAGGTTATCCGACGCGCTGGAAAGGTAGACAATTGGCACGCTGGTGATGCGGCGCAGCTCCTGCGTCCAGTGATGACCGTTGAAGAAGGGGAGCATCAAATCCATCAGTACGATCTGCGGCTTCCACTCGGCGAACTCCTCCGTCACATGGCGGAAATCGCGGACTTTCTGCACCTCGTGTCCCCACGCGGTCAGCACCTGTGTGATGGCATCAGCCAAGGCAGCGTCGTCTTCGACTAATAGGATGCGGTACATGCGAGTCATCTCCCTGATGATGTAGTTTGGTGTTGGTGTGGTCTGTTCCCGTACCCGTCAGTCGCTTTCTTCCGCACTTTCGCCCGCCAGCGCATCGAGAATTGCTTGCAGCCGCTTCTCGCCGATGCCCTTGACATTCCGCAGCTCCTCCGGATACACGAACGCGCCGTGTTCCTCCCGGTATGCCACAATCCGCTCCGAAAGCACAGTACCGATACCCGGCAGGGCGTCCAATGCGGCAGCGTCGCCGGTGTTCAGAATGGAATCCGGCGGAAGTGTCGCTCTCGGTACGGTGGTTGTTTCTGCTGCTGGCACTATCAGCGGATTCGTCGATTCGTCATCCAGCGAGTCAGTGATTTTCGTTTGCAGCTCTGCTCCGATGCCCTGGACGTTCCGCAAATCTTCCGGGTACACGAATGCGCCGTGTTCCTCCCGGTATGTGATAATCCGCTCCGACAGCACAGTACCGATACCCGGCAGGGCGTCCAATGCGGCTGCGTCGCCGGTGTTCAGAATGGAATCCGGCGGAAGTGTCGGCACAGGGGCAAGCGAGAATTCGTCGCCTTTTGACGGATAGCACTTCGGAGCGGAATGGACACGGACAGGGGCGAAAGCGTTCCATAAGAAGCAACCGAGGCTTGCAAGAAGGGTCACTGCATACAGCAGCAGAAGCAGCTTTCGCACGCCCTGCCGCCATTCACGCACAGCATCCCCCTCCGTCCAGCTTGTCGTCAGGGACATTGTAGCATACTTGGAACGGATGGACAAGGGTGCGCGGCAGAAAAAATAGGCGCAGCATGGGAAGGAAGATTCCATGCTGCGCTGGGGTGGCTGCTGTTTTCAAATGCAGTTTTCTTATTTCGCCTGCGGGTGTGCTCTGCGGTTATATCCCCAGCGAAAATCCGCCTTGTATGAGGTAGAACAGCGCCACGCCGTCTATTGCGACGGCATCGTGCATTGCGTCGTAGCGGGTCAGCGCGACGGTGTGCACTGTGCCGTCAACATCTGTGAATGTCCACACGGTGTGGGGAGCGTCGGCAGCAGTCCAGCCGTCGGGGAGACGACCGGACATCGTGACCATCATCAGTTGATTGTAGGCAGCGGAAAAGGCAGTGTAATCCGCGGATTTGCCGTTTTTTGTCAGCACAATATCGTAGACCTGATTCCCCTCGCCGTCCATGACAAGTTCGTTGTTCTCGGCAACCTGCTCGGTGCGTGTGATGACCCATGTGTCCACGCCGTCCGCCGTTTCACGCGAAAGGGACGCAAGATTTCCCAGCGCCGTCAGCACCGGGTAGCGCGTGATGGTCTCCTGCCAGTCGGCGTTCATGACGCCGCGCAGCAGCAGCGTGCTGCAGCGGTAAATGCCGCCGTCGTACAGCACATAATCCACCAAATCGCTTTCCTGCTCGCCGATGACGAGGGTGATCGTGGCTTCCGGGTAATCGGTCGTAGCGTATGAGCCGGTCGTGCCGACTGCGCCGATTGTGCCGGCGGCTTGGTGCAGGCGGATGACGAGGCAGGGCGTGTCCAGCCCGTAGCGTGCGATGCTCTCCGCCGTCGCGTCGGCAATGTATTCGCCAAGGCGGATGTTTGCTGCCGACTTGCGAAGGGTGCTCATGGCAGTGCCGTCCGCCGGGTAGGACACCGGGGTGGTCAGCATCCAGCGGTCTTGCGCGTCCGCGTTCGTGATAGCGCCGTTCAAGCGCCATTGCTGGGTGATTTCGCCCTCCGCGTTCAGCAGCGTGATTTCATCCAGGCGGTCGGCGTGAATCGTCAGCTGCTCGATGCTGTGGAGCGAACCGCGCGTGACGTAGCATTCCTCCGCCAGACCGCGGCTGACGGACAGCAGGCGGGTGTCGCCGTCCAGCTGCGCGTACTGCCAGCTGTTTTCGTACTGCGGGGCGCTGCCGATGCGCAGGGTGTGGCTGCTGCCGTCCGCAAAATCCACGGTGACGACGCTCTCCGGGTCATCCAGCCCGAACGCCGCCCACTCCTCGTCCGTGCCGTTCCAATCGTCGCTGAGTACCTCTGCGGTCACGTTCTTAAGCCCGGACAGGAGCGTTTCGGCAACGTCCGCATCCACCGTGAAGGCGCTTTCGCCCTCCAGCACCAGTGCGCCGGATTCCGTCTGTACTGCCGACCACGCGTCCTGATTGCGCACGGCAATGCGGATGCGGGTGATATCCGCCGATTCCACCGCCCAGAGGGTGATTTCCTCATCCTCATGCGCGGATGCTTCTGGCGCGGGGGCGGGCGTGCGGGCGAAAATCAGCAGACACGCCGCCGCCGCGACCAGCACCACGGCGAAAATCAGCAGGAGGATGCGGCTGTGCCTGCGCGCGGCATGTTTCTTTTTCGGGACATTTTGCATGGCTTACAGATTCCTCCGTGGAAGCAGGATGATGACCGCCGCCAGCAGCACCAGAATCGGCAGCCCGACCAGTACGACGCTGCCCAATGACAGCGCATTGACGGACAGCCCCGGACGCAGCGCCGTTTTGACCATGATGCTGGTGTCAATGCTGTCATCCCCGGTCAGGAAAGACACAGCGCGCACCAGAAATTCCTCGCCGTCGGTCATGGTGAAGAGCTGTTCCTCGGTCAGCAGGGCGGAACTGCCGATGATGAATGCGCGGCTGACGTCGCCCGTGTCAGTGAAGCGCTTGGCCTGCAGCGCGAGCGCGAACGGGCCGGTCTTGTCGCTGTCGGATTGGGTGATGCTCAGGCGCGATGCGGTTGTATCAACCAGATAACTCTTGGCGGATGTTGTCAGCACCGCGTCCACCAGCAGGGAATTGTCCGATTCCGGCGAAGGGTCGAAGCCGCGGCTGGCAACCATGAGCATCGCCGTCCGCCCGTTCAGCATCATCTCCAGTGTCACGTCCGTTGCCTGCATTTCCGGCAGCAGCGCCAGACGGTTGTTGTTGTAGAACGTGTCGGTTTCATCCGGCGACGCCATCACCAGTCCGCTTTCCGGCAGGAAGCCGTAGGAGCGCAGCAGGGACAGCACGTTCGGCATATTCTCAATCGGGTCGGTATAATCGCAGCTGAACAGCACTGCGCCGCCACCCTGCACATACGCGCGGATGATGTCCATTTCCGCGTCGGTGTAGTCCTTGACGGGCGAAAGGATGCACAGCACATCGCCGGATGCGAATGTCATGTCGCTGAGCTTCTCGAACGCGACGTCGTAGTGGTTGTTCGTCAGCAGGGTGGTAAAGGCGGACAGGGAGTCCTCGCCCAGTTCGCCGTGCCCCGTCGCGATGTGCAGCGTCGGCACGGTGTCGCGCGTGACGTAGGCGATGGCGGAGGTAATCTGCTGCTCATACGCCAAGCCGGAGACGTTGTAGCTGCCCGAATCGGTATCGACAGAGAGCGTTACAAAATCCGTTGCGGTCAGCACGCGGTAGCGGTCGGTTTCCTCGCAGTAGACGATGAGGTTCTGCGCGGAAACGTTGGTGGTGCTGCTGGAAAAGCGGGTCAGCAGCAGGGGATTCAGGCTCGGCGGGGTTTGCTCCCACGTCACCATATCCGACGCGGCGCTGTAACGGTTGAGCAGCTCCAGCAGGGGCTGATCCTCCTCGCCGCGCTCGAACAGGGCGTAGATTTTCACCGGGCGCTTCAGGTCGCGCAGAATCTGCTTTGTCGTCTCGCTCTGCGTTGTGACGGCGTTGAAGGAAAAGTCGCCGCGCCAGCCGTAGCGCGTTTCGAGGTTCGTTGTCGCCAGATTGATGAGAATCAGCGCGGCAATGACCAGCACGACAATGGCGGTGGACATGGCACCGTAGCGCAGGCGCGGGCTGATGGTGAACTTCCTGTGCGCGGATTGTTTTTTGTTTCGCATTCTTCGTCACTCTCCCCGATAGCGCCGGGCATCCAGCGTATGAATCGTCAGCAGGAGGAACGCCGCGGCGAAGGTGATATCGTAGACGACGCTCGCCGCGCTGAGCTGCCCCATCAGGAACGGTTCAGCCCGCTGATAAAGGCTGAAGAAGGACAGCACGCTGGAGAAGAAGCTGCTGTTGACGGCGTTTTCCAGCAAGTCCAGCATCCAGAGGACGAAGTTCGCGCCGAACGCAAAAACCGCCGCCGTCACCTGATTTTTTGCGCAGCCGGAGATGAACAAGTCCAGCGCGAGGAATGCGCCGCCCTGCAAGATGAAACCGAGGTACGCCACCGCCATTTCCGCCGGGTACACACGCCCATAGACTGCCACGACCGCAACGAAGCCGAGCGTCAGCACGACGGTTGCCACCATGACGGTATATGCCGCGGCATACTTGCCCAGCACCATGCCGGACAGGGAAACCGGGCTGGTGAGCAGCAGCTGATCCGTGCGGCGCTGCCTTTCTTCCGCCAGCAGCCGCATCGTCAGCACCGGCGAAAGCAGCATCCACAGGTAGCTCATCTGCCCCACGAACGTCGGCAAGTCCGACGACCGCGCCTGCATAATCTGCAAATAAAACATCACCGAGGACAGGAGCAGGAACACGCCCATGAACACATAGCCCGTTGGCGTGAGGAAATACGCCTGCAATTCTCGTTTCCAAATGGCACGCATAGTAACAAACAACCTTTCCGGGGGACAAGGGGCGTTGCCCCTTTGAACCCCAGCAGGGACGCTGTCCCTGCACCCTGCAAGGGAGTTCCTCCCTTGACCCTTCCGCGCGATTGAGTTGGTGACACTTTCAGGCTGTGCCCGCGTGTTGATTGGGGGTCCCCAAGGGGCTTTGCCCCTTGACCCCACAAGGGACTTCGTCCCTTGACCCTTTCGCGCGATTGAGTTGGTGACACGCTCATGCAGTGCCCGCGTGTTGATTGGGGACACCGCGCAGTCTGCATAAAAACCAAGATGCAAAAAGACCGCCGCACATCTCATGCAGCGGTCTTTCTGATTGTCAATTAGTGCGTCAGCAGCAGCATCGCCACAAACAGCGCCGTAATCACCCAAGTACCGGCCTTGATGTTCTTCGCCTTGCCCGTGCAGAGGTTAATCACCACATAGGACAGCAGGCCGAAGCAAATGCCATAGGAAATGTTGTACGCGAAGGGCATAATCGCCAGCGTCAGGAACGCCGGAACAGCTTCCGTCGCGTCCAGCCACTTAATGTCCTTGACGCAGTTCATCATCAGCACGCCGACGTAAATCAGCGCCGCCGCCGTCGCGCAGCCGGGAACAAGCTGCGCCACCGGGCTGAGGAACATGGCGACAAGGAACATCAGCGCCGTCACCATCGAGGACAGACCCGTACGGCCGCCCTCCGCCACGCCAGAGGAGGATTCGACGAACGTCGTCACCGTGGACGTGCCGCAGATTGCACCCGTGGTGGTCGCAATCGCATCCGCCAGCATCGCCTTGTCCATGTTCGGCACTTCGCCATCCTTGGTCAGCATGTTGCCGCGCGCGCAAGCGCCGTACAGCGTGCCGATGGTGTCAAACATATCCACCATGCAGAACGCCAGCGCGGTTGTCGCAATGGTGAGGACGGTGTTCGCCACGCCATGCGCCTCAACATAGGGCGCGAAGTTGAAGCCCTCGGTAAAGACCTTGCCGAACGCGCCGGAGAAGAATTCGTTGAACGCCGCGAAGGGGCTGGACATCGTGATGTCCGCGCCGAAGTTCGGAATCGTCAGGAAACCCAGCACATAGTACAGCACCGTGCCGCCGACAATGCCCAGCAGGACAGAGCCTTTCACGTTGCGGTGGCTCATGATGGCAATCGCCAGCAGCGCAACGATGGTCACAACCATCGCCATGATGCCCACGTTCCAGCCATTCGCGAGCAGGTTGAAGGACGCCAGCGTGACACCGGTGGATGCGCTCGGAATGATGATGCCCGCATTCTGCAAGCCAAGGAACGCGATGAACAGACCGATGCCCGCCGGAATCGCGACGCGAACCGCCTGCGGAATCGCTTGGAAGATGAGCTTGCGCAGACCCGTGACGGTCAGGAGGATGAACAGAATACCGTCAAAAAGCACCAGCACGAGGGCATTGGCATAGCTGAAGCCCAGCCCCAGCACGACCGTGTAAACAAAGTACGCATTCAGACCCATACCGGACGCCTGCGCGAGCGGCAGGTTTGCCAGCAGGCCAATCGCCACCGTGCCGATGACAGCGGAGATGGCAGTGGCGATGTAAATCGCACCGTAGGTCACGCCGGGGATGCTGGAGAACATGCCCGCATTGACCATCAGGATATACGCCATGGCAAAGAAGGTCGTCAGACCCGCCAAGCACTCTGTCTTGAACGAGCTTCCCTTGGCGGTGTAGCCAAAGTGCCGATCAAGCGCGCTTGTGTTCTTAGAAGTAGCCATTGAATCAATTTCCTCCTTTGATTCCTCGTTTTTCCCCCTTTTTCGGGGCAAGCACTCCTATTATATCATAATTCGCGCCGTATTTCCACATGTTTTTCTGATTTTCTCGTCTTTTGTTCGGATTTACGGAGAAAAGCGACCCAAGGGGCTTTGCCCCTTGACCCCAGCAGGGACGCTGTCCCTGCACCCTGCAAGGGAGAATGAAAC
>OLOU01000505.1_pt1 | contig 34436 bp, 27 predicted proteins | sample 1672101 | NCBI WGS metagenome assembly OLOU01 (sample SAMEA3136645, study PRJEB25190) | human gut metagenome | biome: human gut; feature: human-associated habitat; material: faeces | place: Austria | collected 2013
TGGGGGCGCGCAGCCGTTTGCTATCTTATGCGCGGCGGGCGTCGGATGCCGCGGCGCTCTGCTGCAGCGCGGCCTGCGCCAGCAGCTCCATACTGTCAAATACCTGCGGATAGCGCGCGGCGAGACCGAAGTGCGCGAACGCGGCGCACAGCTGCGCGCTGTCGAGCACGACGCCGTCGCACCCGCGCGCAAGCTCCAGCTCGATGATCGAGCGCAGCACCTGCTCGCTGCACGTCTTTTCCGGCCGGACGCAGCCGAGCAGCGCCTGCACCGGCGCGTCCGGATAGCTGCACTGCAGGCCGTAGCGCTGCGCCGTGAGCCCGTAGGCGTTGGCGGCGCGCACGCCGGGCGTACACAGTATGCTCACGCGCTGCCGCAGCGCACCGACCAGCTGCGGCATTGCCGCGTCCGGCGTGCTCAGCACCGGGATGCCGGCCGCCGCTGTGAGCTGATCGCAGAAAATGCCCGCGCTGTCCGGCACGGCGATGACCGTGCAGCCGGATGCGGTCAGGATCTCGGCCGCCTCGCTCAGCTTTTGCAGCGGCGCGTGCGTGCTCGCACCGCACAGATACGGCTCGCAGTCGGGCACGGCCGCCGGGCTCAGCGGCAGGAGGGCGGCAGTCTCTGCATCCAGCGCCTGTATGCGGCGCAGAAACTGCGCGATGGCGGCGGCGTCTGCGCTGAGCACGCCGATGCGTGGAAGATCGTTTCTCTTCATAGTGGGCATCCCCTGACGAAAAAAGTCTCCGCGAAGCGGGTATGACCCCATCTTAGCGGAGACTGTGATCTGTCCGGCAACGCTTTGGCATCGAAACGGCATCATTAATCGCCAAACCATTCGGTGTTGAACAGCAGCGTACTCCCGGAGTGCCGCGCCGGCAGGGAAAAGACCGTGTCGGCGTCCGGGTCGTAAAATTGCAGGTAGTCGGTCGCATTGCCGTTGACGCCGGTGTTCTCGCTCCCGCCGTTGAGCGGCCGGAGCGGGACGGCGGTTTTGCTGCCTGCGGACAGACTGAGCATTTTTTTCGCCGCGTCCGGCATCGGGATCTGCACCTCGTCGTAAGTCGCGCCGAGCGCGGCCGAGATCGTGACGGCGATGCGGTTTTCAAACACGCGCAGCAGGTAGCTCCAGAGACCGTTTTGCTCGAGCTGGAAGGCGTAGCTGTCGGCAAAGCTGTATCCGATCGAAAGCGGGCAGCCGGTCGTGTCGTCGAGCAGGAGCGTCACGCTGTCACCGCGCGGATCGGACAGCGTGATGCTCCAGAGCACAAAGCCGCTGCCGTAGCTTGCGTAATTGACGCTCACACCGTCGACGGTGAAGTCAGCGCCGAAGAGCGCGCAGTCTTTGTACAGCGCGGTCAAAAACGTCTGCGCATAGCGCGTCATCTCATCGCGCGTGTGCGCGGCGGCGCTCTCATCGAGCGCGATGGGCGGCTCTTCGCTGGCGCCGAGCTTCTGGATGCCGTCGGTCAGCTTCAGGCGCAGGACGGTGGCCGGACTCTGCTCGTCGCCGGTGCTGAGGGAAAACTCCGCGTCCTGATTGCGGCGGTCGAGCCGCGCCGAGACGAGGTTCGGCAGGAAAAATCCGCCCGCCGCGATCGCCAGCACGAGCACGAGCGCCAGTGCGGTGTTGAGCCAGCGCTTCATACACGGCCTCCTTTCAGCTCCACGGTCACGACCGTGCCGTTGCCGACACGGCTTTCAAACTGCATCGTGCCGCCGTGCAGCTGCACGATCTCATTGCACAGCGACAGGCCGAGTCCCGCGCCGCCTTGTGCGCGCGAGCGCGACTTGTCCACGCGGTAAAACGCCTCCGTCAGGTGCGCAAGCGCCTCCGGCGGGATGCCGCGGCCGTTGTCGAGCACGCGCACGCGGCAGCCGTCGGGCAGCATCTCCTGCCAGACGTAGATGTAGCCGCCGTTGTCGAGCGCCTTGCGGGCGTTGTCCATGAGGTTGACGAGCAGGGTCTTGAATAAGTCCGGCTCCAGAAAGCACGCGCCCTCCGCCGTGCGGTATTGCAGGGCGATGCCCTTTTGCGCGTACAGGCGCTTGAGGTGCTCGAGCAGCCCCGCCACGAGATCGGCAGGATGCGCGGGCACGAGCTGGAGCTTTGACTGGTCGAGCGAGAGCATATCCAGCAGCTTCAGCCCCAGCGCTTCGAGCCGCTTGCCCTCGGAAAAGATATAGTTTGCCGCGTCCATCTGCTCATCGGGCGTGAGCACCTGACTGCGCAAAAGGTCTGCATAGCCGATGATGGAGGTCATGGGCGTTTTCATCTCGTGCGAGAAGTCGGCCATGAACCGCTCCTGCAGCGCCATGGTCTCCTGAATGCGGTTGACGTTGCGCTCAAGCTGCCCGGCCATGCGGTTGAAGTCAGCGGCGAGCTGCCCCACCTCGTCGCGCGAGCGCACGGGCGCACGGTAGCCGAGGTTGCCCCGCGCCAGCTCCCGCGACGCGCGCGAGAGCGTGCCGAGCGGGCGCGTCAGCAGGTAGGACGTGACCCACGCCACGGCCGCGCCGAAGGCGACGAGGATCAGAAACGTCGTGTGGTAGGCGCGCTGCTGCGTCTGGCGCACGGTGTAGATGTTTGACACGTCGAACGCGAGCGTCACGCTCGTGCCGTCGGCCGCTGCGCTGAGCGTGAGGTAGTGCCGGTCGCTGCCGGTGCGCAGGATGCTGGTCACACCGCTGCCGGCCGGAGGCTCGGGCGCTTCATCGAGCAGCATGGTGTCACCCGTCTCGATCATCTGCGCGCTGAAGCGGATGCGCGCCGATGTGCTTGTCCCGCCGCTGCCGAGCTTGTGCAGCACGAGCGCGACGGTGTTGGCCGCCGTGCCGGGCGAGGTGTTGTCGCCGAGCAGGTCGAGCACGTCCACGATCATGCGGTAGGTCTGCACGGCGGTGTCGCGCTCGCGGGCGATGGAGCTGGAAAACGACTGCGCGATCATGAGGCTGCCGCCGATGCCGTAGGTCAGCGACAGCAGCAGCACCATGGCGATCGTGAGCTTTGCGCGAAATCTCATCCGCTCACACCTCCAGCCGGTAGCCGACCTTGTTCACGGCCAGCAGCCGGTTTTCCCAGCCGACCTTTTTGCGCAGCCGCTGGATGTGCAGATCCACGGTCTTGCTGCCGTAGCTGTACTCGCCGCCCCAGACGTGCTCGTAGATCGTCTCGCGGTAGAGCGCGGTGCCGGGGTTGCGGGCGAAAAACAGCAGCAGGTCATATTCCTTGTGCGTGAGCGCGATCTCCTCCGCGCCGCGCCAGACCTGCATGGCGCGCGTGTCGATGCGCAGCCCGCCGATCTCGATGACGGCATCGGTCTTGTTGTAGCGCCGCAGCACGACGTCCACACGCGCAAGCAGCTCCAGCACCTCGAAGGGCTTGACGATGTAATCCTCCGCGCCCATGCGCAGACCGCGCACCCGGTCGTCGACCGAGCCGCGCGCGGTCAGAAAAATGACCGGGATGCCCAGCGGGCGGATGTATTCCATGAGTTCAAAGCCGTCGGCGTTCGGCAGCATCACGTCGAGCAGGATGAGGTCAAAGACATTGCGCTCGAGAATGTCCGCCGCGGCCAGCCCGTCGTACACGCACGTGCACCGGTAGCCCGCGCGGGTCAGGCTCATCTGGATCAGGTCGCAGATCGGTTTTTCGTCGTCTACGATCAGGATCTGGATCATGCTACCGCCTCCTTCGGGTCAAAATTACATCGTTCCGGCATCAAAACGGCATCGCCGCGGCGTATTTGGACGATGCCATGGCCTATTATAAGTGTGTGCGCGTGCGCGTGTCAAACCAAATCGGCAGGAGGGGCGTGCGCGTGTTTTGGGCTATGCGGGGGCTTGAGAGCGCCGGGCTGCGGCGGAGGGACGCTCACATGCACAAAACGCTGCAAAAACCGGATATTTTGTCCGAAATGGGCTTGAAATATGGAAGACCTTGTGATACGATGACAGTGTTGAATTCTAACTCGTCTGGAAGCATGGAACTCCCGCATCCAATGACAGGAATTTGCAATTATTTTTAAACGGAGGAAAAAAGCATGTCCAAGAAAAAAATCCTGACAGTCGTATTGACGCTTTTGGTGGCAGTCTGCCTGCTCGCTACGACTGCTCTTGCGGGCGTGGCCCCGTCTGCCCCGTCGATGCCGTCGGCACCGTCCGGCACGACCGCGCCGTCCACCCCGAGCCAGCCGAGCCAGCCGTCCCAGCCGTCTCAGCCGAGCCAGCCCTCTCAGCCGAGCCAGCCGTCCCAGCCGTCCCAGCCGAGTCAGCCGAGCCAGCCGTCTCAGCCGAGCCAGCCGGTCGAGCCTGAAATGAAGTTCGAGGACGTGGCAGAGGGCGCCTGGTACTATGACGCCGTGATGTGGGCTGTCAAGAACGGCGTGACCGCCGGCATGACCCCGACGACGTTTGTGCCCGACGGCTCCTGCACCCGCGCGCAGATGGTCGAATTCCTGTGGAACGCCGCCGGCAAGCAGGCTGCGACCATCAAGTCCGTCCCGTTCACCGACGTTCCGGAGTCCGGCAGCGCCGGTTACTGGTACGAGGATGCGCTCCTGTGGGCCTATGAGGCGGGCATCGTTGCCGGCACGACCGACACCACGTTCAGCCCGGACAAGGTCTGCACCCGTGCCGAGATGGTCTGCTTCCTCGTGCGTCTGCTGTCGGACGGCGCAACGGACAATATGCCGTTTGTTGACGTTCCGGCCAGCGCATGGTACTACAACGAAGTGCAGTGGGCATGGGCCAACGGCCTGACTGTCGGCACCAGCGCTACCACGTTCAGCCCGGACAAGGCCTGCACCCGTGCCGAGGCTGTTGAGTTCCTGTACAACGCGTTCGCGGAGTAAGAAGCCCACTGAAAATTACATGTTTTTCTATCAGGACTTCGGTTGCTAATAGACAAATCATAGACCCCAAAGCACAAAGAAGAGATGGGAAAACCTCATCTCTTCTTTTTTCACACATCGAGCTGACAAATTTAGAGAGGAAACTACAGAAAAGGAGCTGATGTGAGTCGTGAAAGCGACCCGATTCGCGAACAGAGCGTGGGCTTTTGTGTTGGCCGTCCTGATGACGCTGACGCTCATTGCCCCGCAGGTGCTGGCTGCGAACACCGTAGACCCCGTTGAACCTGCCAGCGGTAAGATCCTTGTGAGTCAGACGGATTACACGCTGATCGACGGCGTGACGGAATCTGACATCTTCCTGAATACGAAGGAAGGCAATGCGCAGATCGCCGGTTTTATGACGACGATCGCACCGGGTGCGAAGGCAACATTCAAGGCCTCGTACAACGGTTACTATACAGAAGGCAGCACGCCCGCGTCCCGCAAGGACAAGGCGGCCAATCTGGCCTGGAGCATGGAAAAGACCACGCTGCAGGCTGCCAACTACACCAAGGCTACCGGCGGCAACGTCATCATGGCCATGAATGGCGACTACTACAACATGCAGACGCTGCAGCCGCTCGGTTACCTCATCATGGAGGGCAACCTCATTCAGAAGAATAACGGTGTTGCCAACGAGCCGTATTTTGCGGTTTTGAAGGACGGTACCTATGCCATTCGTGACGCCGGGGTGGACTGCTCCGACGTTCTGGAAGCGATTTCCGGCCCGTTTTATCTGATCAAGGATGGACAGCCCTGCTACAGCGGGAATCCGGACCTCATGCCGCGCAACTGCATCGGCATCAAGGCGGACGGCACGGTCGTGACCTTTTTGGCCGACGGCCGCCAGAGCCCGTACTCGGTCGGCATGACGATCGATGAGGAGGTTTCGTTCCTGTATGCGCAGGGCGTGGTGAATGCGATCTTCCTCGACGGCGGCGGCTCCGCCACCTGCGCCACCAAGCGCGAGGGCACCACGGAGCTTCAGGTCCGCAACCGCCCGTCCGACGGTGTGGAGCGCACGGTCGCCAGCGCCCTGCTGCTGGTCTCCACGGCGGAGAGCGATGGCGTGTTCGACCATGCCTCCCTTTCCCCGAACAACACGGTCTACACGCCCAACAGCCAGATCCAGTTCTCGGCCATCGGCGTGGATAAAAACGGCGGCGAGGCCGCGCTCCCGGAGAATGTGACCTGGACGGTCGCGGACGCCAAGAGCGGCACGATCGACGCCAACGGTCTGTTCACGCCCGCAAAGAACTATAAGGGTGATGTGACGGCGCGTCTGCTTGTGGACGGCACCGTCAAGGGCACGACGAGCGTGAAGATCGCGGACATCACGGACCTGCATTTCAGCAGCACGTCCGTGTCGCTGGACTTTGGCGCGACATCCGATCTCGGCCTTGTTGCCAAGTGTGACGGTGTGGACATCGCCTATAAGCCCGGTGACTTCAAGTGGACGATCAAGTCCAAGACGGCCGGCGTGCCGGATAATGACGTCGGCCACATGGACGGCAACACATTCGTGGCCGGTACCGGCAGCGGCACGATGAACGCGACTGTCACGGTCACTTACGCAAACGATCGCTCCAAGTCGGCGGAGGTCGGTGTGGAGATCGGCAAGCTGCCGGTGACGCTCATGGACTTTGAGCCCATCAACGGCCAGCGCCAGACCTGCGCGCACTACCACTGGGGCAAATCCACTTACGTGGATAACGGCATGAATCCCGACCACGGCTACATCGGCAATGTGTCCCCGATCACGGTCACGACCAGCGGCACGTATTCCGACAATCCGACGACGGCGGAGCTCTCTGCGCCCTACCGCTTCACGGGCAACTGGGACAGCAAAGTTCCGGCTGCAGACATTTTCCGCGCCAACGGCTATAGCTATTACCTGTGGCCGAACGCCTCTATCACGCAATATCTCTGCGGCGACCTGAAGATGACGACGGCGGCCGAGGGCGGTCAGGTGCGCTTCGGCGACTATGCCATGGAGCTGAACTATGACTACGAGTCTTATGACGGGTCGAAAAACTCCAACTTCTATGTTCGTTACTGCGGCGACCAGATCAAGATCGAGGGCACGCCCACGGAGATCGGCGTCTGGATCTATGCACCGGAAAACACGCCGTGTTATTCGCTCTATGCCGACATTATGTTCTGGAAGGGCAGCGACTATGGAACTAAAAATTACCTTCTCTCGCATAAGGGCGCAAATGGCGAGCCCTCCACGATCATTGACTGGACCGGGTGGATGTACTGCTCGGCAAATATTCAGGACATTTGGCAATACCAGAATGATGAGCACCCGCTGAGCATCATCCCCGGCGCAGGTGTGTTCTGGCTGTCCTATCAGCCAGCAAAGGTCGACGATATGATGGGACATGCGGGCGCTGGGCGGCGCAACGGCACCATCTACTTCGATAACTATCGCGCCGTCTATGGCACAAACCTCGATGACCTGGATAACCCGGTCATCCACGACATGACGATCAACGGCCAGACGCTTGCGGACGACGGCTCCACCGTCATCAACGCCAATGCAATCGAAGCGGTTGCTACATATGACGATGTGGACGGTCAGAACCGCTCCGGCATCAATGCCAAGGCAACGGTCATCAAGATCGACGGCGAGGAACTCCAGTCGGACAATTCCGACACGAATGCGACCGTGCGTCTGACGCTCCAGAACGGCAAGCACACCATGACGGTCTCCGTGTCCGATGCGTTCGGCAACACGGTCGAAAAGACCACGGCCTTTGTCGTTGCCGGCGATATGCAGGACACGGCCACGGTCAGCGTCAGCGGCTCGGACTTCGTCCCGCTCGGCAGCGACTATACGCTGACGGTCGCGGCGGACGGCAAGATCCGCTCTGCGGACATCACGATGCTCAATCTCAACGATGACATCGGTCAGCCGACGGTGACCTATGCCAACGGCGTGACCGGCAAACTGGTGTATACCAAGACCGGCTTTAAGAAGGCCATGCTGACGCTGCACCTTGAGTCGGCGGCACCGGTCGAGGGCGAGCTGGCCACACTGACCTTCCAGATCGACGCCGGCCTGGACACGACGGTCAACCAGTTCACGTACACGGTGTCCAACATCGCGCTCACCGCGGCGAACGGCGAGGCCTACACGGCGGCGCAGGCGGCGGTGCGTCTGCCGCTGTCGGCATACTACAGCATCCAGCCCGGCCCGCAGGCAGTCGGCATGTCCAGCGTGGTCGCGGTCTATGAAAAGGACGGCAGTCCCGCCGCCGGCGTGACCGTGTCGCTCGACGGCGCGGAGATCGGCAAGACCGATGCCAACGGCCTGCTCGAAACCGATGCCATGAAGACCAAGGACGCCGGCACGGTCTGCGTGCTCACGGCTGTCGGTCCGAAGGGCGTCGCAGAGGCGACGAAGGTCACCGTTCTGGCGGACGCTGCCGGCACGAGCTATACCGGCATCAATCTCAACGCATCTAAGAGCAGCAGCACGAGCCAGAACATCAGCTGGCTGTCCGGCCTCAGCACGGGCGGCAAGGCGGTCGTGCAGTACCGCGTCAAGGGCGCGGATGCCTGGCAGACGGCCGATGGCACCTCTACGCTCACCGGTTTCTCCACCTCCAAGGATGCGGCCTATGTCAACACCATTCAGCTTACTGGCCTGACGGCCGGAACGGACTATGAGTTCCGCGTCGGCGACGGCAGCACATGGTCCGAGTTGCACACCTTCCGCACGAACGCGGCGCAGCAGGACATCACGGCCTTTGTCGTCATGGGCGACACGCAGATGTCCGGTGACCGTGAGGCGGATGCCGAGAGCATCGCGATTCTCGACGCGCTCGGTGATCTCGTCAAGGACAAGCAGGTCGACTTCGGCCTCCAGACGGGCGACTATGTCGACAACGGCACCAACTACGCCATGTGGGCCGAGATGCAGGAGGCGTTTAACCACACGTTCCCGAACGTGGACTTCATCCACACGCTCGGCAACCATGAGTACTATGGCGATTTCAGCGGAAGTACCGCCAGCAGCATCCTCCAGCTCCCGAGCAAGGACTACTACTCCATGGAGTACGGCGATGTCTACGTCGCCGTCATCAACAACGGCGCCGACCTGAGCGCAGCCTGCGAATGGCTCAAGCAGGACGCGGCGCAGAGCACCTGCATGTGGAAGGTCCTGTCCATCCACCAGCCGCCGTATTACACGAACGCCAAGGGCGGCAGCGAGCGGTTCCATGAGCAGATCCCGGCCGCGGCAGAGGCTGCCGGCATCGACGTGGTCTTCTCCGGTCATGACCACTCTTATGCGCGCATCATGGCCAAGGACGGCGCGGCCGTTACCGAAAACGGCGTGACCTATTTCATTTGCGGCGATCTGGGCGAGAAGTCCAAAAACGTCAACTATGCGATGTCTTCCGATTTCTCGTTTGCCTACAAGGAGCAGGCTTACGAGGGCCTGATCCTGTACGTCACGGCCAACGGCAAGGAAATGACGATCACCGCTTACGACAGCAAGGACGGCCGTGTGGTCGATTCCACGACGCTGCAGTCCCGCTGCTCGAAGGGCCACCAGCTGACGACCTACCAGAATGGCAAGTCTGCCTGTGCGGTCTGCGGCAAGCTGATCGACGTCAAGGACGCGCAGTACACCGGCTGGATGACCGTCGAGGGCACCGAGCAGCAGATGTACTTCCTGGCCGGCGACTATGTCACCGGCTGGCAGCAGATCGGCGAGAAGATGTACCACTTCGGCGATGACGGCATCGCCCACGTGACCGAGACGGTCGACACCCGTACCTGCACGCAGTACGGTTGGCTGGAGACCACCTGCAAGACCTGCGGCGCCGTTCATCACAGTGCATCTCTCTGGCCGGAGGGCCATAAGTGGGATGATAACCATGTCTGCACGAAGTGCGGCTTCGTGGGCAGGGACATCTCCAAGGCAACGGTCAAGACGTGGCCGGCCACCTATAAGGGCGGCAGCACACCGTGCTATGTGGAGGCCACCTACGAGGGACAGAAGCTGACAGTCAAGACCAGCGACGCGGGTGTTGACGGCTATGTTTCCTATTCCAACAACACCAAGGTCGGCTATGGCGTCGTGACGATCCGCGGCATGGGCGATTACTATGGCATCGTGTCGGCACAGTATGAGATCGTTCCGCCGGTCGTCTCCGGTGTTGCGGTGACGGATGTCGGTCAGAAGCGTCTGACCGTCGGCTGGAGTCCGGCTCCCGGTGCTGAGAACTACCGCGTGGAGATCAGCAGCGACGGCGGAAATACCTGGGAGGTCCTGGAGGTGACCTCGCAGACCAGCTGCGTGGCCACGGGCCTGAACCCGTCGACGGCGTACAGCTTCCGCGTATACGGCTGCACGAAGGTCGGCGACACCTGGTTCAATTCTCGGCATTATTCCAATGTCGTCAGCGCAACGACACTCAACGCCGACCAGTTCGCGCCGTCCGAACAGTTCAAGGACATCTGCGCGACAGTCGACGGACAGACGATCTCCGGCCTGCAGTCCGGTGCGGATCAGTATCTGTTCCTGCCGGCCAGTGCGGACCTGAGCAAGCTCGCCCTGACGGTCACGACGCAGAACAGCGACGAGCTCAAGATCGAGCTGCAGGGTGCCAAGGGCACGCAGACGTTGGACGGCTCTGCCGTGAACGTCACCAAGCTGGCGGATGCGCAGGACGGCCTGTATGATCTTGCGGTTCTCGTCAACGGCCAGAAGGCTGCGGTCGTGCACATCGCACAGTCGGCCAATATCAACGCGCTCTACATCACGAGTGACGATCCGGCCACACAGGGCAGAGACTTTGTCGATGCCAGCAAGTCCAACATCGCGACCGGCAAGCTGCTCGTCGTAGACAAGGACGGCAAGGCCGTGTATGACGGTGCGCTCACGCAGCTCAAGGCGCGCGGCAACACCACCTTCACCAACGCCGAGAAGAAGTCCTACCAGATCAAACTCGACGGCAAGTCCGACCTGATCGCCTGCGGCGAGAAGGTCAAGACATGGACCCTGCTCGCCGGCTCCCACGACGCAACGCTCATGCGCGACAAGATGTTCAAGGATCTTGCCAAGTCGCTCGGCATGCCGTACACAGCCAGCACCGACTGGGTGGATCTGTACTACGACGGCGTGTATCGCGGCACATACATCGTCAGTGAGAAAAACTCCGTCAACAAGACGGGCGTCAACATCACCGACATGGAAAAAGCCTACGAGGCGTGCAACCCCGGCTACGGTGAGAACGCTTCCACGGCACTGGCCGAGAACAAGTACGGCCAGACTTACCAGTACACCACCGGCCTGACCGAGCCGGAGAACATCACCGGCGGCTACCTGCTGGAGCTCAACGGCACGAAGCTCGACGACAGCTACAACCCGAAGTATGACGAGGCCAGCGGCTTCATCACCGGCAAGGGCTCCGCGATGAATGTCAAGAGCCCCGAGTGGTGCGGCAAGGACGCTATGGCCTACATCAGCGAGTACTATCAGGAGTTTGAAGACGCCGTCTACGCGCAGGATGCCGACGGCAACTATACCGGCTACAACGCGCAGACCGGCAAGTACTACTATGAGTACTGCGATCTGAACTCGCTGGTTCAGGCTTACCTGATCCAGTACCTCTCCGGCAACTCTGACGCGTTCTACTCCTCGTTCTTCTTCTATAAGGACGTGGACGGCCTCATGTACGCCGGCCCCGTCTGGGACATGGAGCTGACCGGCGGCGGCGGCTGGTCCGGTGTGATCACGTCGGACAACACCTTCATCAACGGCCGCTATCTTGTCCAGGCACTCACCCAGATCCCCGGCTTCCGCGCTGCGGTGAACAACTACTATCACAACACCTTCCTTGCACAGGCGCAGGCGCTTGTCGGCGACAACGGCAAGGTTCAGGGGTATTACGATCACATCTCGGCCAGTGCCGCGATGAACTACCGCCAGTGGCCGCTGGTCCGCGTCGGCAAGCCGAGCTCGGACAATCACTTCTGGCCCGACGGAACGACCTACGGCGACACCGTCAAGGATCTCAACACGTGGCTGAGCGCGCGCATCGCAAAGATGAGCGCAGAGTTCAATTATACGTGGGACGATGGCGTCGTGACCAAGGAGCCGACCTGCACCGAGAGCGGCGTGCGTACCTACACCTGTGAAAACGGCAACATCATGTACGAGAGCATCCCGGCGCTCGGTCACAAGGAAGTGATCGACCCGGCGAAGGATGCGACCTGCACGCAGACCGGCCTGACGGAAGGCAAGCACTGCTCCGTCTGCGGCGAGACGCTCGTTGCGCAGGCAGAGGTTCCGATGAAGCCGCATACGCCGAAGGCGACGGAGATCGTTCCGGCAACCTGCACGGAGGACGGCTCGGCGGGCGGCATCGTCTGCGCTGTGTGCGGCACGACGCTGGAAGGCTCGAAGCGCATTCCGGCAAAGCACCACTATGTCGGCGGCTACTGCACGGTCTGTGAGCGGCAGGATCCGCTGCGCATCCCGTGCTCCGGCGATCAGCATTGCCCGGGCCACATCTTCAGCGACATGCCGTCGACCGACTACTGGTCACACGGCGCGATCGACTATGTCGTTGCGCACAAGCTTTTCTTCGGCACGAGCGCGACGACCTTTGAGCCCATGACCAAGCTTTCCCGCGCAATGATCGTCAAGGTTCTTTATACGCTCGAGGGCGAGCCCGCCGTCACCGGAGAGAATCCCTTCCGTGACGTTGCGGACAACAGATGGTACACCAACGCGGTGATCTGGGCGGCGGAGAACAAGATCGTGGCCGGCATCGGTGACGGCAAGTTTGACCCGGACGGCGATGCAACGCGTGAGCAGGTCGCAACGATCCTGTATGAGTACGCAGCGTTCAAGGGCTGTGACATGAATGTGTATGGTGATCTGTCGACGTTCACGGACATGGGTAAGGTTTCCAATTTCGCGAAGGAGCCCATGACCTGGGCAGTTGCCGAGAGCCTGATCTCCGGTGTCGCGGTCGGCCGCGAGGCGCTGCTCGATCCGCAGGGCGTGACGACGCGCGAGCAGTTTGCGATGATGATGGCGGAGTACATGATGCAGGTGCTCCCGCTGACGCCGGACGAGCCGGACGAGCCGGATGCACCGGATGTACCGAGTGCGCCGAGCGCTCCGGTCGAGCCCAGTGTCTCACCCGAGGAACCCAGCGCTTCGCCCGAGGAAACCAGCGCTTCCCCTGCGCCCAGCGCGCAGCCGGCTGAAACGGTGAAGCCCGAAACGGTGCAAACGCCCGCAGAAGGCGAAACGCCGTAATCACGGCGCGGGCGCACACCCCCAAAGCCCCAAAACGGGACATCCCGGAGCGGCAATGCCGCTCCGGGATTTTTGGTTGGCGCACACACATTTTTTCGCGAAAATTCCGTAAAAAGTGCGGAAATTCCTGTCATATACTTGACAAACCCCGCTGCCGCGTGCTACACCTATTTTATCGTAAAGGGAATGCAATCTATACGGAAAGGCAAAAGCAATGACATTGGATAAACTGAAAATCGGTTCTTCAGGCGTCATCACGGCGGTCGGTGGGGACGGCCCGCTGCGCTGCCGCCTGCTGGACATGGGACTCACGCCCCGCACACGCGTCACGCTACAAAAGGTGGCGCCGATGGGCGACCCGATCGAGATCCGCGTGCGCGGGTACGAGCTGACGCTGCGCATCGAAGAGGCGGAGAAGATCGAGGTCGAGGGGGTGCCGGCATGATCTTTGCACTTGCCGGCAACCAGAACTGCGGCAAGACGACGCTGTTCAACGCCCTCACGGGCTCGAACCAGCACGTGGGCAACTTCCCCGGCGTGACTGTCGACCAGAAAATGGGCGAAATGCGCGACGAGAAGGGCTGCTCCGTCGTCGACCTGCCGGGCATTTACTCGTTGCGTCCGTACACGCAGGAGGAGATCGTCTCACGCGATTTCATCATCAATGAAAAGCCGGACGGCATTATCAACATCGTCGATGCCACGAACATCGAGCGCAACCTCTATCTCACGCTGCAGCTGCTTGAGCTGCGCGTGCCGATGGTGCTGGCGCTGAACATGATGGACGAGGTGCGCGCCAACGGCGGCGCGATCGACGTGCAGAAGATGAGCGATGCGCTGGGCATCCCCGTCGTGCCGATCTCGGCGGCGAAGGGGGAGGGCGTGTCCGAGCTCGTGGATCAGGCGCTGAGCGTCGCGCGCAGCCGTGCGCTGCCGAAGGTGACGGACTTCTGCTCGGACGATTCCGCCGTGCACCGCTGCATCCATGCGGTCGTGCACATCATCGCCGACCATGCCGACCGCATCGGCGTGCCGGCGCGCTTTTGCGCGGCCAAGCTCATTGAGGGCGGCGATGATCTGGCGCAGGTGCTCGATCTCGACGAGAACGAGCGCGAGCTGCTCGAGCACTGCATCGTGCAGATGGAAAACGAGACCGGGCTCGACCGCAACGCGGCGCTGGCCGATATGCGCTATACCTTCATCGAGGCCGTCGTGGCCGCCTCCGTGGTCAAGTGCCACGAGAGCAAGGAGCACGCGCGCTCGATGAAGATCGACCGCATCCTCACGGGCAAATATACCGCCATGCCGACATTTCTGCTCGTCATGCTGCTCACGTTTTATCTCACCTTCAACGTCGTCGGCAAGTGGCTGTCCGACCTGCTGCAGCTCGGCATCGACGCGCTGACCGGCGTCGTGGACGCGGCGCTCACGGCCTACGGCATCAACCCCGTCGTGCACAGCCTCATCATCGACGGCGTGTTTGCCGGCGTCGGCAGCGTGCTCGTGTTCCTGCCGATCATCGTGACGCTGTTTTTCTTCCTGTCCATTCTGGAGGACACCGGCTACATGGCGCGCGTGGCCTTCGTCATGGACAAGCCCCTGCGCAAGATCGGCCTGTCCGGGCGCAGCATCGTGCCGATGCTCATCGGCTTCGGCTGCTCGGTGCCGGCCATCATGGCCACGCGCACCGTCTCGTCCGACCGCGACCGGAAAATGACCATCCTGCTCATGCCGTACATGAGCTGCTCGGCGAAGATCTCGATCTATGCGTTTTTCACCGCGGCGTTTTTCCCGCACTACCGTGCGCTCGTCATGCTGGGGTTGTATGCGCTCGGCGTGCTCATCGGCATCCTCGCGGCGCTCATCATGAACAAGACGGCCTTTCGCGGCAAGCCCGTGCCGTTTGTCATGGAGCTGCCGAACTACCGCATGCCCGGACTCAAGAGCGTGGCGCTGCTGCTCTGGGAGAAGGCAAAGGACTTCCTCCAGCGCGCGTTCACGGTCATCTTCCTCGCAACGATCATCATCTGGTTCTTGCAGAGCTTTGACACGCGCCTGAACGTCGTGGCCGACAGCGCCGAGAGCCTGCTCGCGCTCATCGGCCGCTGGATCGCGCCGATCTTCCGGCCGCTTGGCTTCGGTGACTGGCGCTGCGCCACGGCGCTCATCTCCGGCTTCATCGCCAAGGAGTCCGTCGTGAGCACGCTGCAGGTGCTGCTCGGCGGCGCGGCGATCTCGTCGCTGCTGAGCACGCGCGCGGCGGTGAGCTTCCTCGTGTTCACGCTGCTGTACACGCCGTGTGTGGCCGCGATCGCCACCATCCGCCGCGAGCTGGATTCCCGGCTCAAGACGGTCGGCGTCGTCCTTTTGCAGTGCACGGTCGCGTGGGTCGTGGCGTTCGTTGCATATGCGATCGCGGGGCTGGTGTGATGCGGGCGCTGGATTATATTCTGCTGGCCATCGTTGCGGTGTGCGCCGTGATCGCGTGGCGCGTCTGGCGGCGCACGATGAAAAAGGGCGGTTGCTGCGGCGGAAACTGCACCGGCAACTGCGCACAGTGCGGCAGAGCGTGCGCGCACAAGCCAAAAAAGTAACCGCGGCACATGAACACAAACCTGAAGCTCCTGCGGCGGGACGCTGCGGGGGTTTGGCAAGCCGAGCAAGGCTTCCCGGATCCGGGAAGCCTTGCTTTTTTGTGCGCAGCAGGAAAATGCCTAGAAAAATACGGTTTCTGTAGGATTTTAATGGAAATGCGCAGAAAACGGCGGCCGGAGGGCGGCCCCCGACTATTGAAATTGCGCAAAGAATGCGTTAAAATGATGCTGCATTTGTCACACGTTTGGCAAAGACCAAAACGCATCATTTTCATTTGAAAGGGTTTGGCATTGCGCGCGCCATGCTGCGCAGCGCAGACTACCTCCTGCACGACGAGGCGACAAGCAACCTCGGCGCCACGAGCACCGCGCTCGTCACCGAGGCGATGGACCGGCTCATGAAGGACCGCACGACCGTCATGATCGCGCACAGCTATGAGGCGGCCAAGCGCGCCGACTACGTCATCGTCATGCGCGACGGCACGGTCGAAGCCGCCGGCACGCGGATGAGCTGTGCGCGAGCAATGCATACTATCAAATGTTCAGCAAATCACTTTGATGTCAGCGAGGGAACCATGATCAGAGAAAATGTGAAGCTTACCGACGCTCAGCCCGGCGATATCTGCTGCGGCTTCGAGCTGGAAAAGAAGCAGTACGTCGCCTCCAAGGCGGCGACGCTGTACACCATGCGGCACAAGAAGTGCGGAGCGGAGCTCCTGTACTTTGACCGCGACGACGAGAACAAGACCTTCTGCATCGGCTTCAAGACCCTGCCGGAGGACGACACCGGCGTGTTCCACATCCTGGAGCACAGCGTGCTCAACGGCTCGAAGCGGTTTCCCGTCAAGGAGCCGTTCGTGTCCCTGCTGCAGGGCTCAATGCAGACCTTCCTCAACGCCATGACTTACAGCGACAAGACCATCTTCCCGGTCTCCAGCCGCAGCGAACAGGATCTGTTCAACCTCATGCGCGTGTATCTCGACGGCGTGTTCTGCCCGAACATCTACGAAAAGCCCGAGATCTTCATGCAGGAGGGCTGGCACTACGAGTTCGACAACGAGCAGGCGCAGCCGTACTACAACGGCGTTGTCTTCAGCGAGATGAAGGGCGCCTATGCCGATGTCGAGCGCGTCATCGGCGAGGGGACGGACCGGCTGCTGTATCCCGACACCTGCTACGGGTTTTCGAGCGGCGGCAAGCCGGAGCACATCCCCGAGCTGAGCTATGCGCAGTTCATCGCCGCGCACAAGCGCTTTTACCACCCGTCGAACGCGCGCATCTTCCTCGACGGCCACATGGACGCCGAGCGCGTGCTTGCCTATATCGACGCGGAGTACCTGTCGCAGTACACATACCGCGCCCCGGATTTTGACTTCACGGTGCAGCAGCCCCGCACGGGCGAGGCCACGGTGTACTATGAGGCGATGCCCGGCGAGGAGACGCTCTGCCATATGAGCCTCTCCAGACTCCTGTGCCGCTATGACGATGTGGAGACGGTCTATGCAGCCAAGATCCTCTCGGACTATCTCACCGGCTCGAATGAGGCGCCGCTCAAGCGCGCATTCCTCGAGCGCGGGCTTGCGCAGGACGTGACGCTCGAGATCTCCGACGGCATTTATCAGCCGAGCGCCGCGCTCGTCGTGCGCAACACGACCAGAGACGCCTTTGACAAGGTCAAGACCCTTGCGGCGGAGGTCGCGCGCGATATGCTCGCCGCCGGGCTCGACCGCGCGGCGCTCTCGGCGTCGCTCGAGCGCTTTGCCTTCACCAACCGCGAGATCACCGAGCCCTACGGCGTGGAGCTTGCCTGCCGCGCGTTTGACAGCTGGCTCTACGGCGGCGATCCGCTGGCGTATATCGACAACGCCGCCGTGTTCGACGCGCTGCGCGAAAAGATCCATGCGGGCTATTTTGAGCGTCTGCTGTCCGATCTGCTCGGCTCGAGCGGCGATCTGTGCACCCTCTATGTGCTGCCGTCGCTCACGAAGGGGGAGGACGACGCCCGCCGCGAGGCCGAGCGGCTCGCCGCCGCCACCGCCGCGTGGGATGCCGAGCAGCGCAGCGAGGCGTATGCGGCCTTCCGGCGGATGCAGCAGTGGCAGCAGAGCGAGGACAGCGCGCAGGCGCTCATGAGCCTGCCGCACCTGCGCCTTGAGGATGTGCCGCAGACGGTCGCCCCAGTGCAGACGCAGCCGGGCGAGGTCAACGGCGTCCGGACGCTGCACGTCTCGGGCGACACGAACGGCATCGTGTACCTCAACCTGTACTTTGACGTCTCCGACCTCACGGACGAGGAGCTGTGCATGCTCAACGTGCTGAGCACCTGCTTCGGTGAGCTGCGCACGGAGACCTGCCCCGCGGACGTGCTGCAAAACCGCGTCAAGGCGCTGCTGGGCTCGCTGTTTTTGCGTGTGGACTGCCTGCAGAAGCAGGGGGACACCGAGCGCGTGCACCCGTATCTGCTCGTGTCGGCAAGCATGCTCGAGGAAAACGCGGCCGAGGCGGTGCAGCTTCTGCGCGAGCTGCTCACGCAGGGGCGTTATGACGAGACGGACCGCATCGGCGAGACCGTCATGCAAAATGACTATTTCATGCGCCAGTCGCTCATCTCGAACGGCCACACCTTCGCCGTCACCAAGTCGCTGTCGGCGTTTTCGGCCGGTGCTGCGCTCAAGGAGACGCTCGAGGGTGAGACCTTTGTGCGCTGGTTTGCGGCGCTGGCCGCCGGCTTTGCGCAAAACGGCGCGCAGGTGAGCGCCGCGCTTGCCGCACTCACCGAAAAGGTGTTTGTCACGAGCCGCCTCTTCGCGGGCTATTCCGGCGCGCTCGATGCCGGTGTGCTTGCACAGTTCATCGCCGCGCTGCCGCAGGGCGCGCCCGGCGCGACGGCTGCACACAAGCGCTATGACGCGGCCGCCTGTGCGGTCGAGATACCGGCGGATGTGGGCTTCTGCGCGCTGGGACACAACCTCTACGCCCTCGGCAGCAGCTATTCCGGCGCGTGCCCGGTGCTGTCCTCGCTCGTGAGCTATGGCTACCTGTGGAACATGGTGCGCGTGCAGGGCGGTGCTTACGGCACGGGCATGAACGTGCGCCGCAGCGGCGACATCTTCTGCTACTCCTATCGTGACCCGAACCTAGACAATACGCGCGCGGTGTTTTCTGCGGTTGCCGATTTTATCGAGGATTTCGCGGCGCAGGGCACGCCGCTCGACGACATTATCATCGGCGCGGTCAATACGACCGATCCCTTGCTCGATCCCGCCGGCGTGTGCGAGAGTCAGTGCGTGCGCGCGCTCAAGGGCGTGACGCCGGAGGAGCTGGCCAAGATCCGGCATGAGCTTCTGGCGACCAAGCCCGCCGACCTTGCGGCCATGGCCGGCGTCCTGCGCAAATACGCGCGCGAGGGAAAATTCTGCACCTTCTCCGGCGCAAACGGCGGCGCGTGAGGCGCAGCAAAAAAGAAAAAGCCTGCGGTTTCCGAGGAAACCGCAGACTTTTTTCTGTCTGAAACGGCTGCTGCCGTTATGTTTTTGCGAGCGCATCGGTGACCGTCCGGCTGAAGGCGTCCGACTGCTTGTTCCAGTCGGCATAGGCCGGGTCATCCTTATGGCTCGGGAGCAGACCGGTATCGGCAAGATACGCACCGAGTACGTTCGTGGCCTTCTGCGCACCGAAATAATTCAGGTGGTCACCCTTGTCGCGGGTGTCCGTGTTCCAGTCGATCGCAACCTGCTCGTGTGCGGTGTTGAGATCGAGGAAGCCGATACCCAGCGCATCGGCAAATGCCTGTGTGCTGTTGTGACGCGCCATGTTCCAGTTGAGCGTGCTGGGCGCACTGACGAGCAGCAGCTGCGCGCCGTTTTCGTCACAGAAGGCCTTGATGCGCTCAACATAGGCGCGGTTACGTCTCGGAATGGGGGCGTAGGCATCCGATGGCGTCATATAATTGCTGGCGTCCGCCGGAGCGGCGCTGCAGCGCAGCTGATACCCTTTGGCATTTTCGGTGTGGGTGTAATTGACGGTCATGCGCCAGTCGTTTGCCTTCAGAGATTTCCACCGGTCGTGGTAGGAAAACACCGGGAAGAGGTCGCCGGCCTCCTGCAGCAGCATACTGCCGTACGAAAAGTCGATGAAGATCACATCGGTCTCCAGGATCACAAGCTTGGGCGACTGCTTCTGGAAGGCTTTGTGCAAGAACGCTTCCGAATAGTACAGTGTCTGCATGGATGTGCCGCAGCAGTAGGCCGTGTAACCGTATTGCTGCCACAGCTGCATCGGGATGAAGGCGGAATAGCTCTCGCTGTCACCGAGGATGAGCAGATCGATCGTGTTGTCCGGTTCGCCGAGGATGCCGTTGGCCGCGGGGTCATGGATGCCGTCGCTGCGGGTGTTGTTTTTTGGCCGCACCAGCTGCGACACACCGGTCAGCAAAAGCGCCAGCACGGCGAGAAAAACGACGCATCTGAGCGTATGTTTGAGAAAACGGGACATGCGTGCCTCCTAAAAATTCGCATACATGGGGTCGACGGGAATGTAGCCCTTTCCGTATGCTCCGAAAACGATGATGAACAAAATGAGCGCGTAGAAGACCGCCCAGCGTACCGCAGCAGGGCGCTGTGCCAGCAGCGCGCGCACGGACTTGCCTTTTTCGTTGATCACGCTCACGACGAACACGATCAGCAGCGTCACAGCAACGATCATGAGGTCAAACTTGTCAATACCGAGCGCCTTGAAGAGCGCATCGTCAAAGACGGGGAATGCAAATCCGGTGACCATGGTGCGGAACATCTGCATACCTGCGCGCAGGCCGTTTGCACGGAAAAACAGCTCGCCGATGATGACCAGCACCGTCGTGCGCAGCATCTGCAGCAGCCGGTACGGGAAGCTCTCGGCGTGGATGTGCAGCCGCGCGTTGACGGCGCGCACCGGCGGGGCGATGATGTTGCCGCCGAGGATCAGCACGAAGTGGTACATGCCGAAAAAGAGATAGCTCCACGCGGCACCGTGCCAGAGACCGTTGCAGAACCACACGCAAAAGAGCGCGACGGCGCTCGCCAGCAGCGGACCGTAGTGGTTGCCGAGGCGTTTGCGGGCGGCGGAAGTGAGCTTTTCCAGCGGTTTGAGCGTGACGACCGGGTAGAACACGTAGTCCTTGAACCAGGTGCCGAGCGTGATGTGCCAGCGCTTCCAGAATTCCGAGATCGTCTTGGAGAAAAACGGTTGTCGGAAGTTTTCCGGCATTGTGATGCCGAGGATCTGCGCTGTGCCGGTAACGGCGTCCATCGAGCCCGAAAAGTCCATGTACAGCTGCACGGTGTAGCACACGGCAGCCAGTGCGATCACGCCGCCGTCAAAGTCTGCGTAGTTGGCAAAGACATTTTTCACGAGCGGGTTGAGCCGGTCGGCGATGACGACCTTTTTCATCATGCCATAGGCGACGCGCTGCAGACCAAGCGTCAGGTTCGTGTAGGTGATCGGCTTTGCGTCCCAGAGCTGGTGTGCGGTCTGATCGTAGCGGCAGATCGGTCCTTCCACGATCTGCGGGAAGAAGCTGATGAACAGCGTCAGGCGCAGCAGGTTCGTGTCCGCTTTTGTGACGCCGCGCTGCACGTCCACGATGTATGACAGCGCCTGCAGCGTGAAAAAGGAGATACCGATCGGCATCACATACTTCGGGATCGCCAGCTGCACGGGAATGTGCAGGTGCGCCAGGAGCGTGTTGACATTCGTCGCGGCAAAGCCGGAATATTTGAGCGCGAACAGGACGCCGATGTGCAAAACGACGGCCAGCAGAACGATCCGGTGCTGCACGGCCTGCTGCCGCTTGCGCACGGTCTTGCGCTCGGCTTTTTCCGTCTGCGCGAGCAGAAGCTTCGTCTCCGACTGTATTTTGTCCAGCCACAGTCCGAAGTAGTGCATCGAAAGCGCCGTCAGCAGCAGGTATACGAGCAATTTTCCGCTGATCAGCCAGAAAAAGGCGCAGTCGGCGGCGAGCAGGAAGTATTTTTTCCCGCGCCGCGGCACGAGGCTGTACACCACGAGACAAAACGGCAGGAACACGACGAGAAATGCCGTCGAGAAAAAGGAGGTCAGGGCGCTCCCTTTCCCCGCGAGGAACAACGAAGAAAGCTCCATATCAGCAGCCCTCCTGCGCGTGTTTACACACCGCGGCGGCTTGTGTCACAAGCGCACGGGCGCAGAAAAGAGCGCCTGCAGATCCTGCGGCGCCGCTTTCCGGATGGCGTCCGGGGCACTGCGGTCCGGCTGGGAGAAAGGCTCCCTCCGGCAGAGCCGCCGCGCTGCATGTATGCTGTTCGGTCATTGATGGTTCTGTGCTTACCATTTGCTCTGTTCTCCTAAAGACGCATTGTTATGTGGAAACATTATAGCAGGGTTGTGCCGAAAAAAATAGCCAAGGATACCTGAATTAGTCTTAATTCTTGCCACCGCTCCCAGGTACAGAGCCTTGCACGTTCAGACGGAAAATACGCAGCATGGTTTCGGTTTGTGTGAAAAAACCAGCCGGGCGGTGGTGTTGGATAAATAGGTCGAGATATGCCGTTCCTCTCTGCCGCAAAAGCCTGCTTCAGCTGCTGCGATGCTTTCATTTTTGGACATTATCTTTTTAGTGCGTCTTAGCACCCTTAGCCCCATTACATTTTGAGCATAGCACCTGTAAATTGGACGGGACTGTTTTGCCGCCTTTTGCAATCGGAACGATGTGATCAATATGCAGTCCGACTTCATCTGGCATAAACTTTCCGCACATTTGGCAAGTGTAATGATCGCGCTTCATGATTTCTTTCCGCAGCGCCTTCGTCATCAGCTTTCGCTGGTTTTTGCTGTGATACTCTTTCAGCGTTGCTTCGAAGCCGATTTCCTCCAGCTGTGCATGACGATTCATGAGCCAAGGCCAGCTTACTGCCATTATCGATTCCGCTGTTGGTATTTTGTAAGCCGTTTTTACATAGTTTTGCTGCTTATAATGGGTTCGGTTTCTGCTTGTTCCAAAACGGAATGCGCTGTTGTCATCTAAAACTTCTTGATATTGTCGGATGCGCCTTTTCTTTAGTATACATGTTTGCAGATAATTCTCTGTATCGTGTTTCCACTGCTTGATGGATTGCTCGTGTTGCTTCAATGCGAGCCAATTTTGCTCGTTGCATAAAAAGCTATCAATACAATCCGTTATATCAACGTTCCTCTTATAAGAAACATCGAACCACCAAACAAAATAAGGATATTGAAATGGATTGCGCAATAATCTGTATACGATGAAACCCAGATTTACAGCTGCAGCAACTCCTATAATTGTCATTGCTACAATGAAATCGTCTGTTTTCAATGACTGTTACTCCTTTGCTTCTATGTGTTGTGATGCACGTATCAGGTGTCAGGCGGAAAATCGCTTTGATCAGTTTTGCCTTACGAGCCTTCTGACTTTTGACGCAAGTGAACATTTTGGAAGATCTATACGTCTTACAAATAATAACACGCAAGCGTCGCCTTTTCAACTCTTTGCGCATCTTTGCGCACAAATGGGAAAATGGAAATTGCGGTGGGCTGCAGGATTTTTTGCTGTTATCGTGAAAAGGTAAGAGTCGGACAAACTTACACGGTTCGCCCGACTCTGAGTTTTGGGAGTTTTTATAACACAAATAGCTTGCGGTTTCAATGTTTGCAGGGAGCGAAATCCCTCTGAGAGCGCCGCAAAGCATTGATAAACAAAGAAAAACCAGCAATCGCAAGGCTTAACAGTCGTAAGGAACTATAAGTCTTGCGGTTGGGGCAGAGGACGGTGTGACCGTAAAGGTCACGCCGTTTTTCTGCGTCCAAGGGAAGATTCTGCGATCATGGGTTCTGCCAGCACGGGGATCTCCACCTCGTCAACAAAATTAAAGATGATCTCCACCGTCTGTCTGCGCTTGCCGCCAGACTTATCCGGTGCGTAAATGATGATCTTCTTGATATACTCATTGACAATCGTCTGCGTCAGCTCGGTGACGTCCACATACTTTTTCGTCAGCGCAATGAAAGCGTCCAGATCGTCGCCCATCGCCTGCCGCTGCTCGACCCATTCTTCCGCTGTTTCAATTTCGAGCTTTAACCGTTCCTGCTCCGCTTCATAATCAGCCGTCATTTTCTTGTATTTTTCCTTACTGATCTCACCGAGGGCGTAGTCCTCATAGAGCCGGGACATGACCACATCGAGGGTGGCAAGGCGCTTTTTTGCCTGCTCCACGCGCTTCTGATCTTCCCGGATGTCCCGTTCCTGATCGGCGCGGCGGTAATGCAGCCATTCCTCCTGAAAGCCCTCCACATCGCTGCGGATATACGCATTGACCGCCCGAATCCGTTCCAGCACCAGCTCCCGCAGCACATCCTCCCGGATATAGTGTGCGCTGCATTCGCCCCGTCCGCTCTTGTATTTGGAGCAGCGGTAGTGATCCTGCTTGCCCTCAAAGCCCTTGCAGGTGGCGAAATGGAGCTTGCTGCTGCAGTCTGCACAGTAGACCAGTCCTGCGAATAATCCCTGCCGTTCCGCTTTCACGGGACGGCGTTTGTTTTTGCGCAGCTCCTGCACTCTGTCCCATTGTGCCTGAGAAACGATGGCTTCCTGCGTGTCCGGCACGATGAACATATCCTCCGGATCGTTGGGAATCCGCTTTTTCAGCTTGTAGGACTTGGAGTAGGTCTTGAAATTACAGGTGCATCCGGTGTATTCCTGCCGTTCCAGAATCCCGACGATGGATTGATCACTCCAGCCATACGGGTTCTTAGGCAGCAGCTTTCCCTTGCGGCTGGCATACAGCGCCTTGGTCGTGAGAACCTGATCCCTTTCAAGAATCCGCGAAATCTGTTCCGGCCCCTTGCCGTCAATAGTCAGGTCAAAGATGCGCTTGACAATCGGGGCGGCGTCCGCATCCAGAATCCACTTGTCCTTGTCGTTCGGATCGCAGCGGTAGCCATAGGTCGGTTTTCCCAGATGCTTGCCGCTGGTGCCGCGCTGACGCAGACTGGTGCGGACTTTCTTGGAGGTATCTCTTGGATACCACTCGTTAAATAAGTTGCGGATTGCGGCAAAGCCCTCTCCGTCCCCGCGCTGGCTGTCCACGCCGTCGTTGATGGCAATGAACCGCACATCGTAGCTGGGGAAGATGATGTCGGTGTACTGGCCTACAGTCAGGTAATCACGACCAAAGCGAGATAGGTCTTTGCAGAGCCAGCAGCCTACCAAGCCCTGTTTGACGAGTTCAAAGCCCTCCTGTACGCCTGGCCGCAGGAAATTCGTACCGGTATAACCGTCATCCACCAGCACTTTCAGGTTCGTGTAGCCATGATCTCGTGCGTATCTGGTTAAAAACTCGCGTTGATTCTGTATCGAGTTCGACTCCCTATCCTGCGAATCCTCATTGCTGAGGCGGCGGTAGAGTATCGTAATTTTTTGCTGATCCGTCATAACGTCCTCCTTCACGTTCGGGTCAGCCGACAGAATCGGTGTGCTTAAAATTATATTACCATAGTTTTGTGTCGCTATCATTAACAAGCCACCTCCCGGTCAGAAAAAATGAGCCGTTTTACCTTGGCGGTAAGCGGCTCGGTTCCGTCACAGACGGTTTCAATGGTGTACCACGTGTTTCCAATCTTGCGCTCCACGGTTTTGCAGAAGGGGCTTCGCCTGTTCCAATAGGCCGCGCACTCCTGCAAAAAGGACTCCGGCGGGTCAAAGATCGGATCAAAGCAGCTCTCATGGTCAAAGACCTTGCAAAGCTCAAAGACCAAATCGTCTTTCCCCTCCATCACGGCACGGTTGATTTCGTCAATGCTGATAATTTTTCCCATATATGATTCCTTTCTCATAATTCTATTTCGTTTTTGCGGCTGCGCTGTTGTGTCTGCTGCCGCTCCTGCTCATCCTGTACTTCATAAATGTTGTAGTGAATGGCCCAGAGCCTTTTGACGTCGGCGTAAAGCGGCGAAAGCTCTGTCTGAATGTCCTTGTACTCCTGCTCCAGCCGCTCACGCTCTCTGCGCCATGCGGTGATGGGCATCTTGCCATCCTTGAAATACGGTTTCAGCTTGCGCTCTGCCATGTAGAATGTCCGCAGCGTATCGTCATGCTCCGACTTGTATTTCTGTCTGGATTTTTCAAAACGGATACTTCCCAGCTTATCCGCAACCGGTTTTCCATCGACATAATACTGTGCCATGCGCAGCAGCTCGTCCAGTTCCTTGATGCGGGATTGCTTTTCCCCGGCAGACGCTTTCATTGCGCTAATGCTGTTCTGCATGGAATGGAGCGCGGTATCCAGATCATCGGTGGTAAAAAGCTGCTTCGCCTGCAAAAAGCGGAACGCATCCGCATACCGCTGTAAGTTGGCTGTCTTGGCCTTTGTGCTGTATGCGCCCTTATTGCGGTTGTTGTAATAGGTCATCAGCAGATCGTTCAGCATGGGCGGCTGCGGCTTGGAGAGTTCTTCCTTAACCGCTTTCAGCCATTCCAGTAAAGAGGCGATTTTATTCTTTGCTTCCCGCAGCATGGCGTTGGTTTTACGAACCCAGCGGTTGAAGTCGCCCTTGTCGGTACGGATGCCCTTCGCTTCCATTGCGTGGACAGACGGCCCCTCATGGACGGTAGGAATCTGTTCAATGCCTTGACGGGCATAGCTGCGGTGGTCGATCCGGCAATCCAAACCTTTCTCCGCAAACTTCTGATTGCACAGATCAGCCCACGCTTGCCGCCAATGTTCCAAAGTGTCTGGATTGCCCCAGTCGGTGGTCGGCACAGCGTTGAACACATAGTTTCCTGCTTCGTCCCGGATGCGCTCCCCATGCTCGTCCAGCACATATTCCCGCCGTTGCTTATTGCCCCATCTGCCGTCTAGCTCGATGGGACGAATGGGACACATGACGTGAAAGTGTGGATTGGAAATGCCGCCGTCCTCCTTGTCTGGCTGATGCACAGCGAAGTCCACCACCATGCCGCGGCTCACAAAATTGTCCAATAAAAATTGCCTTGCAAGGTCGATGTTCTCCTGCATGGAAAACTCGTTCTGCAAGGCAATGTCAAAACTGTATGCAAGCTGCGCTTTCTTTCCGCGCTCAGCTTTTTCAACCGCGTTCCAAAGCGTTTCGCGGTCTGCGTATTCCGGCGGGGCGTGGGATGGCAGCAGGATTTCCGAACAGATCACACCGCCCTTACGGGAGTAGTCGCTGTCCTCGCCGTAATACTCGCTGTGCAGCTTTTCTCCGGCACGGTAGGCGGCAGACGCCACGGCGGATTGTCCCGCGCTGCGCTTGATCTGGGTTACATGAAAATGGAATAACGCGATACTCAGCACCCCTCTTTCTGTTCAGACCGGTTGTGTTTGTTGACCGCTTCCATGAGCAGACCTTTGACCTCCGGCAGGTCAAAGACCTTTTCGGCAAAGGCGTAAAACTCAGTGCGTGTCAACAGCTTCGTCAGCGGAGCAATGCTTTCCATATCCGCGCTGCGGACGATCAGGTTGTGTGCGCGTTTGGTTCGGTCGCCGCGCTCATAGTAGGCGATTCGGTTTTCCAGACGCTGCTTCTTGTGCTGCTCCTGTGCAAGCTGCTGCTCAATTTTATCTTTCTCGGCATTCAGCTCGGCAAGGGTTTTCTGCTTTGGCATTGTGTGACCTCCTTCGAAATGAGTGAAATAGTTGTTCTGACTTTGCAGTGGAAATTGTCTGCGTCAGCAGATGGTTTCCGCTGCAAAGTGGGAAGGGATAGACGCGCAGGCGTCGCAAGGGGTGCAGCCTCTTGTTCGGAACGAAGTGACGCAAAACAGCCCGGACACGCAACTGTCCGGGTGATTGGCTCCGCAGGACGCACATACAGGGCTTGACCATGTATAGAAGTGCGCCCTTAGTCCCGGTGGGACTTTCGGGATGTTTTCGGATCGTCAGCGTTTCTTTCGCTGCCAGACGATTTCATATCCCAACGCATCGGCAAGCTGGACGGCTTCAACATAGCGCAGGGACTCCCGCTGGAGCTGGTTGGACAGGTTGGATACGCTGTCAGACCAGCCATGTTCGTCATGCAGCAGATCGACCACCTCCTGCATGGTCATTCCCTGACGGACGATGTACGACTTGATCTCGTTTCTCAGATTGGATTTCATCAATTTTTACCTCCATAATTTCGTGTAGTGTGGTTTCGTATCGGTGATGCCGGTGTACTTGTCAGTGAAAAAACTGCCATGCCACAAATCCGCTCAGATTTCTGCCTATGATGCCCTATACGTAGCAGCGCCCTATTGGCTTCATCGTTCTGGGCGAGGTCATGCGGAACGGTGGGATATACCACATCCCGGTGCAGCGGCTTCACATTTTGGTGAATCACCGGACGGTGCATTGCATTCGGCTTGCAGTGAAAATTTTCATGAATTTCACAAGGATTGATTATACTGTGCCGTTTTTGGCATCTCACGGGCACTCTGTACATAGCAGAATTGCGGTTTTTCGCTGTGTACATACGTACCGGCGGTGCAGGGCAGGCAGCATTTCACGGCATGGGCAGCTTTGTTCACGGTTGGGTGCGCGTCAGCTTTCCGGTACATACGTACATAGCGATTTGCCCCAATTCTCAGATATACGGGGACTGATCAGTGGCTCGATGCCCAGATACCCCCACACTCTGCGCCCAGTGGCGTTCGTGACGGTATTCGTATGCTCCAGATTGTACGTTTTCAGATTCCGCATCAGAAAATCACTGAACGAGCGCTGCCGAATGGGTGTCAGCCCATTCTCATCACACCAGATTCCATAAATGGCATACAGCTCCTTGGAGGTGACGGACATATCCGCTTTCAACCGGATATAGCCGGTTGACTCCATAAAGTCGATGGTATTGTTGGCGTCACGCTTGACATACTCCCGGTTGTTCAGCGTCCGGAGACTTTCCGTGAAACGGAAGTTGTTTGCCGCCAGCCGCTATAAGCCCTCAAATGCCCAGAGAAAAATGCCCTCGATCTCAAGTTTCATCTTCTCGGCAATGTCGGGATCATCCACACGATCAGCAGGCTTCTCTTTTGTGGTCAGGATCAGTTGACGGCGGTAAAAACCGTTGCTGCGGTCGTAGAGAGATTGTAAATCGCCGTTGGAGAACGCCAGCAGACGGGCGTACATCCACCCCTGATAGCTCTGGACACTTTTGCGTTCCAGATCCATCTTGCCCTGTGCGGTAACGATGGATTTGACATAGTTAGTCTGCTTCAGCGCTTCCATTTTCATATCGTCATCCACAAGAAGATGAATGTGCTCCAGATCGGCGCGGGCAAACCGGTTGTCGGAGATTTTTGCGATGCTGCCGTCCTTCATATTGCAGCCAAACAGCCGCGCCAACACAGGACCGATCTGCGATTTTTCTTCGCCGCCCTCGCCCTTGAGGATCATCATACGCTGCCCCTTGGTGCTGGGAATGAGGCAATAGCCGATGTATTCCTGAAAGGTGGGAATGTCCTCCGGGTAAAGTAGGTCGGAGAGAAAACGCAGCCAGACAACCGGCTCCTCCGCCTGTGGATTGTAGTCGATGGGAAACCGACTGCGCACGATCTCAGGGCGTCCTGCAAGGAAACTGCCGTCGATGCGGAGCGTCCCGTTCTGCACATGAATTTCATCCGGCTTTGGTGAAAAGATCTCCGTGTGAGCTGCCAGTTTCATGATCTCCACAATGTTGGAAATGGTGCGTGGAATGTTCTTTGCGGCGCAGCACTCCAGCTCGGCATAGATTTTCTCTTTCAGCAGCAGCGGGTCTGTCAACCGCCCATCCGGTGTGAAAAATGCGTTGTCCGCATAGATGAGCTTGTTCTTTGACAGAAACTCCCGGCAAAAGGCCGCCTCGTTGACATCCTTGCCGTCAAACCATGCTGGAAAATCCAGTCCTTCATATTTTTTGCTCACGCAGCATCCCTCCCATTGATTTTTTCCTTGAGCTTGTCCAACCGACCATCTGCAAGCAGATAACTGACCACCTCGGCACGTTCATAGGAATCACCCGCGCACAGAATATCCAGATAATATTCCGTCTCATCGAGCTTGTGACAGGCTTCCACGAACCGTGCGGGAACAGGCTCATCGGGTGACTGCGGCGCATACCGTACCTTCCAGTCCCGCAGCACATGGGCATAATCGGACAAAACAGAAAAGCACAGCCGCTCGTTTTCTCTGAGCTGCTGTGCTTCTGTTTGGATGCACTTTGCGTGGAGCGCCGCTGCGCTGGGCGGCTTGTCCGGAGTAAGGTGAAAGTCTGCTGCCAGCTTCTGCGCTGCATCGTACAGTGAGAGATGGAACAGCTCGCTCACAAAGTCGATCACATCGCCGTGTTCTCCGCAGGCGAAGCAATAGTAGTGGTCGTCCGCCACATACAGGCTGGGATGACGGTCATTGTGGAACGGGCAGAGGGCCATGCCGTAATGGTTGACCTCCACGCCGTACCGCTCCGCCGCCTCCCGGCTGCTTACGCCGTATTTGACGTTCTGAAAACAATTCATGCGTTATCCTCCGTAAGATAGATTTGAGCGGCAGTTTTCATGCCGCTCTGTCTGTTTCATGTTCGGATTCGCAAAAAACAGGCGGATGGCATGACAAGTTCATTTCAAAAAACATGACAGGTCTTTCCACGTTCCCGCCTGCATGGTATAATGAAAATAGAAAAACATGACAGGAGGGTGCAGCATGGCACAGGAGCTTATCCGTCACAATGTGCTGTCTCTGGATTTCTGGCAGGATACCGTAACCTACGCAGGCAGCGTCATGCCGACCGGCACGCTTGGCTGTGCGGTACTGAATATCCCAGACGAAACGATTGCGCAGTTGGACGCGCCGTGCATGACCTTGAATCTGCTGCTGACCGGCATCGGGGCAAAGTATATGGATAGGCAGCTTCTTCCGAAAGCGCAGGAGGCGGGACAGACCATCATTCATGCGCTGCATGATGTCCAACCGTTCTCCCGCTTGGACAGAAAGCAGTTTGAAGCGTTTCTCATGCAGGCGTTTTCCGAGGAAGCATTTACCGAGCTGAACGAGTATTTGCAGCTCCCGATGGAGCAGCAGGCAGTCAGCAATATCACAGGAGCGCATCCCTTGGCGGCGCTGCTGGTTCGGGTCATTCCGGTGCTGGGGCATTTGAGCTATTCCCTGCGGCAGTACAAGAAAACTATGACGGCATTTGCAGAATTTCTGCAAGAGAATGCCGAAATACGAACGCCTGCGGGATACGCCGCTACATTCGGGCAGTTTTTTAAGGAAAATGCGACTCTGGAGGAAAGCAATCCCTCATGGATGGCGCTGACCAATGCGACGGTGCAGTATGTCCCCGCGATCCGTCCCGGAAATACGCAGGCGCAGCTTGTCAAGCGGATGCATTTTGTATCCTTCGTTGGGATGTTCCGCGCCGATCTTTTTGAAGGTTTATGCGTCGGACACGCGCCGAGAAAATGTGCCGTCTGCGGGAAATGGTTTCTGACCGCCGACGCACGGCATACAAAATATTGCAGCGGCTACGCGCCGAACGACAGGCGCGGGCGCACCTACCGCCAAGTCGGGAATCTCCGTAGACGGGAGCAGCGGGAGCTTGCCGCCGACCATCCCATCAAGAAAATCTATACGAAGCGGTTCAACACGATCACGCAGTATCTTGGGCGCGGTACGCTGGACGAGCAGACTGCCGCCGTGATGAAAGCACTTGCGAAAAGCAAGCTGGAAAAAGCACTGCAAGACAATAACTATGCACAGGGCAGCTATGCCGCCGAGATGGAGCAGGCGGCTTTGCTGGCGGAAGCGAATAGGAAGCAGTAATCAAAATCCACAGCGGAAGGAGGTGCGGAAATGAAGGATAATCGTGACAAGCAGATGGCGCAGCTTGCGGGCTGGACATGGGAATTGAACGGCTATGCGGCAAAAGTGCCGTTCTCCAATGAGGACAGCCTGACCATGCGTGAAGTCCGGGACGTCTTTCAGCTTGACCCGGAACCGCCGCAGATGGAGCTGAACGACTACATATACGAAGCTGTCCGTCACAAAGACCTTGCATACTTTTCCTTCTTCCTGCACCACTTTGAAAAGCGTCTGAACAGCGTGATTTACCGGTTTCTCACCCGTAGCGGAATTGACCGCTACGACCCGGCACATTTTCTGGACTACAAGCTGGAAATCTTGCAAATGCTGCTGTTTTGCCTGCCGAGGTTCGACCCGGCGCAGGAAACAGAATTCCTGAAATACGCGAAGCATTATGTTCAGGATGGGCTGCTGTTCTGCCGTATGATGGGCGAAGCCGGTTCCTTTGCCAGTCTCGCGGAGTACCGGCGTGTGCGGAAAATTGGCGTGATTTACAACGATTCTGGCAAAAGCCGTGCGGAGGTCGTTTCCGAGTTTGCCGTCCAAAGCGGATACAAGGACGAAAGCGTATCTGCGGATGAGCTGCTGACCATTGCCCAGCGCAACCGCAGCATTGTTTCCCTCTACCGCACGGAGCAGGACGAGGACGGCGAAGAAACCGGCGAGGATGTGACGCGCGACGATAGCTGGAACTACGCCGAAATCCTCTGGAACGGAATACAGGCAAAGGCGGTCACGGTAGCATTTGAGCAGCTTTCCTACAAAGAGCAATGGTATCTGGAAAAGCGGAACGCCATCTGCATGACCTGCGGGCGCGTCAGCCCCTTATCCGCACAGTCCACCTTTGAAGATTTAGCGGTGGATTTTGAAGGAACGACGGCCAGTTGTGCGGAGCGGTTCTACCGGCGCACATTAGACAAGCTGCGGCTGAAGCTGCTGGAAAGCGGGCTGATTCATACCGTGACGCTGAAACAGACCGAGCGCCGCAAGAAGAACAAAAAAATAGCCGCCGCTGTCTACCTGTATCAAGCGGACAACGACGGCGAATGGGGTGAAATTCGGTTCGTTTTTGAAAACGGCACGGCGAAGATCGTAAAGCTGGCGGATTGGGACACGGTAAAATCCAACATCTTTGCAAAAATGGTGATACGCTACATACAGAGCTTGCCGGAGGCGAGATTGCTGAAATCCGTGGTCGTGCCGTTTGAGATGGAAAGGATAGAGTTAGTTTGACCATAATAAAAAACAAAATGTTTTCGTTGACAACACCTATGGATCACACTATAATTTGACTGAAACAACAAATTCGGTCATAAATCCAAGGAGCGTGCGCAGTGGCTTTTACAGAAGAACAAAATGAAAAGATCCGCAACGACCTGATCTGCGAAGCGCGGCACTGCGGCATTACCATCGGGATGCGAAAAACCTCTGTGGAGCAGCTGACGGAGGCCGTTGGTATCTCCAAGGGGTCATTTTACAAATTCTTTGATTCCAAAGAGCTGCTGTTTTTCGCTGTACTGGAGGACATCCATACCGAGTGCTTCGCGGCAGCGCAGAAGTCCTTGCAGGAGAATGCGACCCTGCTTCCTGCCGACCGCGCGGCAGCGGCGATCCTTGCTGCTTGCCGGTGGCTGGCCGATACGAAAGCCTTCGTATTCATCGAAAATGACGCAGATTTTCTTCTGCACCGGCTGCCGGAGGAAGTGAAGACCGCCCACTACCACGATGGCGAGACGCACATCCGTACCCTGCTGGAGTTGGGCGGCTTGCAGCCCAAGGGCGGTATGACGCTGGCCGCTGCCACAGTGCGGGGTCTGATTCTGACTGTCTCCCATCAGGAGCAGATTGGGGTGCTCTATCCGCAGGTGTTGGAAACGCTGGTGCGGGGCGCCTGCCGGGAACTATTTGCATAAGCAGAAAAGCCGCAGTGATGCGGCTTTTCAAAAGGGATACAGTTAGCTTGCTCTAACTCGCTTGCGTCATCTGTGTGAGTTAGAGGAGCTTAACATCTCGTTGTGAGGGCGAAATCATGAGAAACAGTCAAAATTTCTGGGATAAAAACGCCGGGCGGTACGACCGCTTCATGCGAAAGGACGCCGCAGCTTATGAGCAGATGTACGAGCTGCTGCGCCCCGTGGTGCGGCACAAAACCGTGCTGGAGCTGGCCACAGGCACGGGAGTGATCGCCAAAAACATTGTAAACAGTGCCGCTCATATTGAGGCCACAGACGCTTCGCCGGAGATGATCGCAGAAGCGAAGCGGGACAACCGATCCGCCAAGCTGCATTTCTCCGTGCAGGATATGTTCCACCTGCCTTATGCCGACGAAAGCTTTGACGTGGTCATCGTGGCCAATGCGCTGCATATCGTGCCGGAGCCGGAGAAGGCATTGGCTGAAATTCGGCGTGTGCTGAAGGACGACGGCGTGTTGGTTGCGCCGACCTTTACCCACGCGGACAACTCCTTTTTGGGGAAGGTCAAAGCATTTTTCATGAAGCTGGCGGGCTTCCCGCTGCACAGCAAATGGACGAGTGCAGATTATCTTTCGTTCCTGCGGGAAAACGGCTGGATGGCGCGGAAAAGCACCGTGCTGAAAGCGTCCTTCCCACTGACCTACGCAGAGTGTGTGAAATCGGAGGGATGAACCATGCAGATATTAGAACACGGGCAGGAACATGAGCGGACGCTGCTGTTTTTCCCCTGCACGGCAGAGCCTGTATGGGCCTTTGCCGACACAATCGCGCAGCTTTCTCAGAGATGGCATGTTTTTCAGGTGGTGTATGACGGCCATCAGCCGGAG
>OLOU01000510.1_pt1 | contig 34241 bp, 39 predicted proteins | sample 1672101 | NCBI WGS metagenome assembly OLOU01 (sample SAMEA3136645, study PRJEB25190) | human gut metagenome | biome: human gut; feature: human-associated habitat; material: faeces | place: Austria | collected 2013
ATAGAGATACCTCCCTGACACTTTATTATACTGTATCAGAGAGGTTTTCTCAATCCATATTGAAGAATAGTAACGGAATAATGGGCGGTTGTCTATCAAATTTTTGTGTGTTACTTTACCGCACATGAGCATTTGCGCCAGGGTTGTCGTTTCCGTACCCTTCCATGAGGTTCACAACGCCCCAAACGCCAAGGCCCGCGCCGATGGCAACAACGAGAGTCTGCAGAACGGTAATAGCCTGATTGAAGAATTCCATAGTCGTTTTTCGCCAGATTGCAGCATTGATAAAAAGTACGATTCCAAAAGAAAAACAGGCTGGCACATCTTCGGTGCTGCCTGCTCCTGCAATTCTGGCTTCTCCTTTCATTTTCATAAAAAATCAGCCTTTTGGAATCGCAAAATGTAGAGATCAGTCGGGTGAATTTCCTGCCACGGGGTCTGCCCGGACAGGCGGGCGGGTGAATTTACTTCGGATAATGACCTCCTTCCTATGCTGTGCTTTCTTCGGACACATCCACCTCGTAGCAATCAAATTCTTCATCCATCCGCAGCCTGAGTTCGTGCTTCAGGTAGCGTTCCACATCGAAAGCGTTCTTCTTATCGAAGTCCGAAAGCTCCTTGTACCGCTTATGCTTGGTAATGTCGAATTTGTCGCTCAGGAATGGCCTGACTCCGCGCAGCTGCAGGATGCACTTACTGCCATCCATGACAGAAAGCTCGTCCCGGCTCATAAGCTCTTTGCCACAATGTCAAGTGGTGAATTCAAAAAGGCAGGCACTATAAAGAGAATCTTCTCTCATAGTGTCTGCCTACATTTCGATTTAAGTTTCCTGTCTTGTATTCTTCGAGCAGATGAAATATAATAAGAAATATTGTCGGAGGTACAAATATGGACTACATGACGCTTAAAGAAGCAAGCAAAAAATGGGGCATTTCGTCCCGTCAAGTCAATTATTACTGCGTCGATGGGCGAATTCCCGGTGCTGTGAAAATGGCTACCATTTGGCTGATACCAAAGAATGCGGAAAAGCCGGTTGATGGCAGAACAAAGCAAGGGAGGGCACAAAGGTGAGTCAAATTTTACTTTTAGAGGATGATGAAGCGCTGGGGCGCGGGATCTGTATGGCTCTTGAAACGTCAAGCTGCACCGTAACCCATTGCAGCACCAGGTGTCAGGCAACCGGTATTTTGCAGAGTACGGCCTTTGACTTGCTGATTTTTGATATCAACCTGCCGGATGGCAGTGGACTGGAACTGCTGCGGACACTACGGCAGAATGGTAGCTTTACGCCTGCAATTTTGCTTACGGCAAATGACCTGGAGCTTGATGAAGTCACCGGCCTGGAAGCCGGGGCCGATGATTATATCACCAAGCCCTTCTCCCTGGCAGTACTCCGAGCCAGAGTGAATGCCCAGTTGCGGCGTTCTGCCCCAGTAAAGCCGGATCGTATAGAACTAAATGGTTTTATATTTGACTTTGCGCAGCTGGAGTTTTCCAAAGATAGTACCATCATCGATCTCTCCAAGACGGAACAGCGGCTGCTGCGGCTGCTGGTGGAAAACCGTGGCCGTACTTTGCCCAGAGAACTGTTGCTTGAAAAGGTATGGGACGGCGGCGAGTTTGTGGATGAAAACGCTCTGTCGGTGGCAGTGCGACGGCTGCGCATAAAACTGGGGGATGCTCCCATTAAAACAGTGTATGGAGTGGGTTACACCTGGGAGGCAGGAAGATGACTGTATCAGCGTGGATTTTTCTGACCTTGGCTATCGTTGGGGCGGCCTTCGGACTCTGGCAGCTGGCATCCCGGCGACGCACTTTCCGGCAGTTGAATGCCCTGCTGGATCGAGCCATCGCCGGGGGATTTTCTGAGGATCGGTTCGACGAAACAGAACTGTCTGCTTTAGAGGGAAAACTGGCCCGGTTTCTGCGTGGCTCTGCTCATGCGCAAAAGATGATTGCAGGAGAGCAGGCGGCGGTAAAGGCACTGATTGCCGATATATCTCACCAAACACGCACACCGATCGCTAATCTGCTTTTATATGCATCACTTTTGCTGGAAAGTGATTTACCGCCCCGGCAGCAGGAACAAGCTCGTGCGCTCATGACGCAGGGAGAAAAACTGTCATTTTTAATTCAAAATCTGGTGAAGGCTTCCAGGTTGGAAACTGGTATTGTGGTTCCGATCCCGTCGCAGCATTCGGTAAAGGCGCTGCTGGAAGAGGTGATTGAACAGGAGGAACCTGCGGCGCAGAAAAAAGGGGTTGCACTGAAGGCAATCTCATTGGAAGGCGCGGCAGCCTTTGATCTCAGATGGACAAGTGAAGCCCTCGGCAATGTAGTTGATAATGCGGTAAAGTACACGCCTGCCGGTGGAACAGTAACAGTCTCCGCCCAAATGTTGGGCTCCTTTTGCCGAGTAGATGTAACGGACACCGGTCCTGGTATTCCTGAGGGGGAGCAGGGAGAAATCTTTAACCGTTTCTATCGAGGCGCAGGGACACGCACCGCCGAGGGCCTGGGGCTGGGACTTTACCTGACCCGGAAGATTTTGACCCTTCAAGGCGGTTATATCAAAGTATCTTCTATCCCCGGAAGTGGGAGTACTTTTTCGTTGTATCTGCCACGCGAATGAAATGGGGTATAAAAAATGTGAAATCTTTCAATTCTGTTAGATTTGAGAAAGGCTCAGGAAAGAATGTTGTGGTAAAGTCTGTATTGTCAAAAGGCAATACAGACTTTTTTCTGGAGGGATATACGATGAAAATTTTGGAAACGAAGGAGCTAAAGAAATATTACGGTAAAGGAGACACCCTGGTGAAAGCCCTAGACGGGGTGGACCTCTCGGTGGAGGATGGAGAATTCGTGGCCATCGTGGGCACCAGTGGCTCAGGCAAATCCACCCTGCTTCACATGCTGGGCGGGCTGGACCGGCCCACCAGCGGCAGCGTTATTGTGGACGGCAAGGATATTTTCTCTCTGAAGGACGAGGCCCTCACCATCTTCCGCCGCCGGAAGATCGGCTTCGTGTTCCAGAGCTTTAACCTGGTGCCGGTGCTTACCGTGCGTGAGAACATCGTCCTGCCCATCCAACTGGACGGCGGTAAGGTGGATGAGGACTATGTGGGGCAGGTCGTCTCCGCCCTGGGGCTGGAGAAGAAGCTGGACAACCTGCCCAGCCATCTCTCCGGCGGCCAGCAGCAGCGAGTGGCCATCGCCCGCGCCCTGGCTACCAAGCCCGCCATTCTTTTGGCAGACGAACCCACCGGCAATCTGGACAGCCGTACCAGCCAGGATGTGCTGAGTTTGATGAAAGTGACGGGCCGGAAATTTTCACAAACCATGGTAATGATTACACACAACGAGGAAATCGCTCAACTTTCCGACCGGATCGTTCGCATCGAAGATGGCCGGATCGTGACACGGTAAGGAGGTGAACACCATGAAAGTTTCCAACGGAAGGTGTATTCGCCATCTTGCCTGGAAGAGCTTGCAGGCAAGCCGCACCCGCAACCTCATCGCCATCGCAGCCATCGCCCTGACGGCGGTGCTGTTCACGTCCCTGTTCACCATTGCCCTGTCCATCAACGAGGGCTTCCAGCAGAGCAATTTCCGCCAGGTGGGCGGCTTCTCCCACGGCGGGTTCAAGTATCTGACCGAAGAGCAGGCCCAGGAGCTGAAAGACGATCCTCTCATTGACCAGTGGGGCGAACGGCGATACCTAGGGATGCCTATGGACGCGCCCTTCAATAAGTCCCATGTGGAGGTGAGCTGGTGCGACGCCAACGAGGCCCACTGGATGTACTGCGACCCGGTGGAGGGCAGCCTGCCCGCCGAGGGCACCGACGAGGCCGCCACCGACACCCATGTGCTGGAGTTGCTGGGCGTGGAGCCGGAGATTGGTGCAGAATTCACCGTGACTTTTGATGTAGACGGCCATACCACCACCCAGACCTTTACCCTGTCCGGCTGGTGGGAATATGATGAGGCCATCGTGGCCAATCACATTCTCATCCCCGAGAGCCGGGTGGACGCGATCCTCGACCAGGTGGGAATAGACCCGGAAACCTCTTCTGACGGGATGACCGGCACATGGAGCCTGGATGTGATGCTAAAAAGCGGTTCCCGCCACATCGAGGAGGACTTGGATCAGATTCTGGCCAACCACGGCTATCAAAGCGAGACCGCCGGGGAAGACTACATCCGCACCGGCGTCAACTGGGGTTACACCGGAGCGCGGATCTCCGATCTCGTTGACCCGATGACAGTAGTTGCCATCGCCGCAGTGGCCCTTCTCATCATCTTTACCGGCTACCTCATCATCTACAATGTGTTCCAAATCTCCGTGGCTGGGGACATCCGGTTCTACGGCCTACTCAAGACTATCGGCACAACGCCCCGGCAACTGCGGCGGATCATCCGCATCCAGGCCCTGGCTCTCTCTGCCGCCGGTATTCCCATCGGTCTGGTGATCGGCTGGCTCATAGGCGGCCGGCTGACGCCGGTGATCGTAGCCCGGCTCAATGGGGTAATGGCTGTAACCTCGATTAGTCCCTGGATATTCCTGATTGCCGCCCTGTTTGCTCTGTTCACGGTGCTGCTCTCCTGCCGGAAACCGGGGAAAATGGCAGCGAAAGTTTCCCCGGTGGAAGCGGTGCGCTACACCGAGGGCGGCAGTATGAAAACCCGTGCTAAGGGTCGGAAGGCCCGGAAGGTAACTCCATTCGCCATGGCCTGGGCCAATCTGGGCCGGAGCCGCGGCAAAACCGTGGTGACCATCCTTTCGTTGTCCCTTGCGGTGGTGCTGCTCACCGTGACGGTGAACTTCGCCGGCGGCTTCGACATGAACAAGTATGTGTCCAATTTCACCGCCAGCGACTTCATCGTGGCCGACGCGGGAAAATTCCAAACCGCCACGGTGGGCTTTTCCAATGACATGGGCGTGCCCCAGCAGGTCATGGAGAACATCGACGCCCAGGGCGGCATCACCGGCAGCGGCGTAGTATATGGACAGACCTCCCCGATGCTGGAGTATGTCACCGAGGACTGGTTCCGGCAGAACAAGGGGCACTTCTATGCTCCCGAGGAGCTGGACAACCTGATCCGGCTGACGGACAAAAATGACGCCGGTCTGCTGGCCGACAGTGTCCAGCTCTCCGGCATGAGCGCCTTTGCCCTGGACCACTTGACCGTACTGGAAGGGGACTTATCTGCCCTCTATGAGCCGGGCACCCGGGCCGTAGCCGCAGTGTACACAGAGGATGACTACGGCAACGCCGACACGAACTCCCACTGGGCAAGACTGGGGGACACTGTGACGATTCGGTATGTGGAGGAGTCTGAGTTCTACGACCCGGACACTGGTGAGGTCTGGCCTACCCTGGAGGATGTGCCAGACGGCGCCAACTGGGTGGAGCGACCGGTGGAGTACCGGGACGTGGACTACACCGTGGCTGCCTTGGTGACGGTGCCCTCTGCGCTGAGCTACCGCTACTACGGCAGCGATGAGTTTATCCTCAATGACCAGACCTTTGTCCAGGACACCGGTACAAACAGCGTCATGTACTACGCCTTTGACACCACGGACGAGGCCAATGCGGACATGGAGGCGTTTCTGGCGGACTATACGGAGAACGTGAACCCTGAACTGGATTACGAGAGTAAGTCCACCTACGCCGGGGAGTTTGAGAGTATGCGCTCCATGTTCCTGTTGCTGGGCGGCACCCTCAGCTTCATTGTAGGGCTGGTGGGTGTGCTGAACTTCTTCAACGCCATCCTCACCGGCATCATTGCCCGACAGAGGGAACTGGCAGTTCTCCAGGCCGTGGGCATGACCGGGAAGCAGATGCGTTCCATGTTGATCTGGGAGGGCCTGTTATACGCTCTTGGGGCGGCAGGACTTGCTCTGCTGCTGACGCTTGCGCTGGGGCCGGTGGCCTTCCGGGCAGTGGAGGGGCTGTTCTGGTTCTTTACCTATCACCTGAACCTGACGCCATTCTTGTTGATTATCCCTCTGTTTGCTCTACTGGGAATCACAATTCCTATCATAACAGGTCAAGTATCCCAAAAACATACTGTAGTAGAGCGATTACGGCAAGATTAATACGGCTAATAAAAGATAAACATTGAAAAATATGGTAAAAGCCCCATCCCTCAAAACAGAGAGATGGGGCAAACTATTTACGCGGCAATCTCCAGGATTTCCCCGACAAAGTTATAAACGATCCTGACTTCCTGCACCTTCTGGCCGTCCACCTTCTTAATCTCGCCAATCAGAATCTTGCTGATAAGCCGGTTCAATACCGCCTCGTCCAGTTCCTCAATGGCGGCATAGCGCCGGATTTCCTTGATAAAGGTACGGACTTCGCTTTCCTGGGCGTCCGCCCGGCTCTGCATCATCAACAGATCATGCAGGCGCTTCTGGTTGGCTTCCTGCTCCTGTTCCAGCGCCGCCGTCAGCTTCATAAACCGCTGCTCGGTCAGGACGCCTTTGGCCTTATCCGTGTACAGGCTTAAAAACATCCCGTCAATTTCCTGATTCCGGGCTTCCAACCGTTTCCGTTCCTTCTCCGTCTGGGAAGCGTCCAGCAGATACCGGCGCTCCATCCGGCTGCTGAGCCGCTGGTAGAACGCATCGGCGTCCTTCATGGCCTGCGCCGCCAGTTCCTGTATATCCTTCAGCACCAGATTATATAAATCCCTTGCTTCAATCTTGTGGCTGGTACAGGCGTTCTTACCCAGCCGGTTGTAGGTCTGGCAGATATAGTATGCCTTGTCAATCGGCTCCCGCATCTCGCCGGTGAAACGGTTTTTGCCGGTTCTGCCGACTTTTTCATACCGTACCTGCATGGACTTCCCGCAGGTGGCGCAATAGACAAGCCCGTGAAACAGGTTATAGAAGGGGCAGGCGTTGCCTTTCATAATGGTGGGCCTGCGGTCAATGATTTCCTGCACCTGTTCCCATTCCTCCGGTGTCACAATCGCTTCGTGGCAGCCCTCAATCACTTCCCAGTCCTCACGAGGGATAATGTCATAGGTATTGGAGCGGATGCCCTTCTGATGTGTCCGGCAGACAAGATGTGCGCCTTTATAAAAGGGATTCCGCAGGATATGGCTGATCCTCGCACTTCCCCATGAATAGTAATTCACGTCACATTCTGTATTACTCTTTACTCTGGTAATGGGAATTTTATCATCCATGAGCTGCTTTGCAATCCGCATACAGCCCCAGCCATCCAGCGCCATATCATAGATTTTTCGGATCACCGGCGCTGTCTCCGGGTCAAGGATGAGATGCCCTTTGTCCTCCGGGTCACGCATCAGGCCAAGAGGCGGCTGCCCGCCGCAGAACTTTCCCTGCCGGGAACGGGTCATGCGCCCCGCCAGCACCTTTTTGGATATATCCCGGCTATACATATCGTTCAGGATATTCTTAAAGGGCGTGATGTCCATTTCCTGGCGGGTCAGGCTGTCCACGCCGTCCGTGACGGCGATATAGCGCACATTGTGTTTTGGGAAAAAGATTTCGATATAGCTTCCAGCTTCGATATAGTTCCTACCAAGCCTGGACAGGTCTTTCGTGATGACGCAGCCGATTTTCCCCGCCTCAATGTCAGCGATCATGCGCTGGAAGGCAGGGCGGTTGAAATTGCGGCCCGTATAGCCGTCATCCACATAATACTCATACTGGAACATCCCATGCTTTTCTGCGAAGTCCCGGAGCATGAGTTTCTGGTTGCTGATGCTCATACTCTCATTGTCGCCGCCATCATCCAGAGAGATACGGCAGTAGAGAGCGGTGATTTTTTCATAGACTTGTTTTTTCCTGCTCATAGCGTTCTCCTTCTATGAACAGGGACACGATACCATTATAGTACCATGTCCCTGTCCCTGAATCAACCGTTTTTACGCCGCTTTTTCTGCCACTTCCCGCTGCTGACGCCATTCTTCGAAGTGTTCACAGGTCTGGCGCTCGATCAGCTGCTCAAAGGCTTCCCGCATGGACTTCTCCCCGGAGAACTCCCGCACCACGATAAAACGGACTTTATTCTTCTGATTTTTGCTTTTTTCCATAGGCTACCTCCATAGAAAGGCAGGCCGGGCGGCAGTTCCGGCAACGAAGTCCGGCAACGAACCTCTGAAAACCTGTAAACTACCGTCTGGCCCGCAAATCTTACTTTGTGAATTTTCTTGAAAAATCTCGTTGCTTTCGTTGCCGGAGATAAAGATAATGATAAAAATATCCCTTATTTACGGGCTTTTCCCGTATCCAGACAGGGAAAAACCCGGCAACGAACCCGGCAACCAAGCGGCAACCATCCCGGCAACAGACCGCTATTTTCAGGCGATCCACTCCTTTGGAAACTCCAACTGACGGCATTCTTCCTCGCTCAGTTCCACAAATCCATCTTCGTTGCCGGGCAGTTCGTTGCCGGAAACATCCCGTTCCCAGCCCTTCTGCCTGCCGTATCCGGCGAACATCCTCGGATTAGAGAACGGCTTCCAGCCCGTCACCACCGTGTTCATGATCTCGTTGATATTATGAAGCTGCCACCGCTTCGGCTCGTCATAGGTGTGGCCCAGTGCCTCCTTAAAAAGCTGTTTGGAGCAGACCATGCTGCCGGTGTAGTGTTCCAGAAAGCCCTGTATCTGCCCGGCCTCGGTGTCCTCCGGCATGAAATCCTTCTGCACCTCCACCAGCTGGCGCTGGATAGACTTGCTGAACTTCATGGAATAGCGGCCGCTGCGGTAAATCGTCATGGCCTCCGCCCAGACCTGCAACAGATAGGCTCTGGAAGCGTCCTCGTCCTCCAAAATGTGAACCTCCGCATTCTCCGGGTAAATCATGATCGGAAGGAACCGCCGGTTCCCGGCCCGGTCAAGGGGAAGGAAATCCAGCGTGTTAGACGAACCGCCGAACACGCACTGCCGCAGCCGGTCTTTGGGCTGGGCCTCGTAAGGTGTGCGGTAGGTTTCCTTCTGGCGGCTGATGAAAGATCGGATTTCCTCAATGCTTTTGGCGCTGCTGGTGGCCAGCATTTCCGACATCTCAATGATCCAGTGGCCTTGCAGCTTTAGGAATACCCGGTCATCGTCCAGCTTTTTCAGGTCATCGGAAAACCATTCGTCCCGGATTGCCAGCAGCCGGAAGAAGCTGGACTTTCCAGCCCCCTGCCCGCCCACCAGACAGAGCATTTCCTCATATTTGCAGCCGGGAGAAAACACCCGCCGGATAGCCCCAAGCAGGAAGTGTTTTAACATTTCCTCCACATAGTCGCTTTCGTCTGCACCTAAGAAATGATGGAGACAGGAGCGGATGCGGGGCGTCCCGTCCCAGACAAGGCCGTTCAGCACGTCTTGTATGGGATGGTAGCAGTTTTCATTCGCCACGATGGACAGAGCCGCCGTCATTTTCTTCTCGCTGGTCAGGCCGTAGGTCTGCTCAAAATAGAGAAGCAGATACTTCACGTCCGTATCCGTCAGGGCGCTTGTATTCCTGCGCCAGCCCAAATCCCGCACAATGTCCACCCGGTCAGTCAGGAGATTTAGTCGGATGGCGTCCCGCAGCAGCGGGTCATGGCAGAATACTGTCCGGCAGTTGCCGATGGTGTTGGCGGGCTGGCCTTTTTCCGTGACAGAAAGGCTTTCCCGCACTTCGTCAACGCTCTGCTCCGGCGCTAAGGCTGCGGCTGCGCTCATGACGGCCTGCCGGGTGGCTGGCTCTAAACTCTGATACTCGCTGCTCAATCTTCCTCACCTCTTTTCCATGCTGGACGACAACGGATGCCCGTTCTTCCATGCTGCCGGACAGGAGAATATCCAGCAGATACTCCGTGTACGATTTCTTTTGCAGGGCCTCCACGAACAGCGGATTCCATGCTTCATCCGGGTTCTGCGGGGCGTATTCCTGCTCCCAGTGTTCCAGCAGATGCAGGTAATCGCACAATACCCGGAAACATTTCTGCTCCGCCTGCCGGTAGCGCAGTTCCTCGCTGATTTTTCGCCTGACCGGCCTCCTGCGGGGCGGGTCATGGCCTTTGGCGTTAAAGCTCACCGAAAAATCCTCCGCCAGTTTCAACGCCGCCTCCTTACTGCTCAGACCAAACAGACGGGCGGTAAAATCAATCACATCCCCGTCCGCCTGACAGCCGAAACAGTGGAACCGGCGGTCAACCTTCATGCTGGGATGCTTGTCATCGTGGAAGGGACAGCAGGCCATCCCGTTTCTGCCGACCTGCACCCCGTAAGATTCCGCAGCCTGCCTTGTGGGGACAGCCTGCTTTACCGCTTCAAACACATTCGATTTTCTCACCTCCAGACAGAGAAAAAGGCATCTGAATCCTGAAATCAGACGCCTCATAACTCCATATCCTGTTTCTTAGTAGGGGCAATCCGCCCCTCACGTTCCCAACGCTCCCGGTTCTCCCGGGCAGTGTTGATTTTTGCCTTTGCCAGTTTATCCATAATGGATTCTTTGGCTTTCTTCTTGATCTGCTCCTTCCCGGCCTGCTTGACCTCCGGCTGCATCAAGGCCGTCTGCACTGTTTTCAGAATCTTACCGGCGGATTGCAGTAACCTCTCCCGCACCCTTCCGAGGATTGTGTTTGCTAAACGCACCACTTCCGGGGAATTTTTTGCCTTTGGCGATGTCACATTCTTCCGGTAATCCTCGATCACTTTCAAATCTTCAAGCTGGGTCTGCTCCCGTACTTTGTCGGTCACGACCTCCACCGCCTTGTCATAGGCCACATCGGAAACATCATCTAACAGCGTCTCCACGTCCTCAATTTTGAGCGTCAGTTCTTCCAGCTTCTGCTCCTGCGCCGCAAGCTGCTCCTTCTGCTTCATCAGAATATAATCCTGTTTTTCCAGATAGTCCCGCCCGCCGTAGGACGGCTCCTGATCCAGATGCAGACCATGCCGCTTTGTGATGTCAAACAGAATCGTCCGGCAGACCGCATCAAAAGTCTGTTTCCGGTTGTTATGCCTGCCTTTGGGCTTATCCGGGTTGGGGAGAGGGACGCCAAGTTCTTCCAGCGCCTTTTCCTGTTGGGGACACAGTTCCCCGTAGCGGTTCTCACAGTCAAAGACGTGCCGCTCATGAATGTGGGGCGTCCCCTCGTCCAGATGGAGCGCCCAATCTAAGATGTGGATATGGGAACCGAAGCGGCGCTCAAATTCCTCATAAAACTCATTGACGATGGAAAAGAGCGTATCCGGCGGGACGGATTGCTCCATCGTGCCGATCTGGTAGATGCTTTCCTCTGGGCAGGTCTTATTATTTTTCAGCAAGTCCTCCACAGTACGGTTGCGTTCCGTGTGGCGTGTTTTCTCATTGCGAGCGTTCTGGGCCTCCACATGGCCGCCGTAATGCTCGTAGTAGAACATCCGCTCAATTTCCTCAAAGCTGAAATCCGGCTGTTCCGGGTTCTCCCGGAACTCATGGGTGGTAAAACCCCGGTAGCAGTCCCAGTAGATATTTTGTCTGGCCCGGTCAGCGTCAATGTGTTCGCTGTTCTCCACATCGAACCGGCGGTCATTGTGACGGGGATTGTAAGTGCCATGCCTGCCGGAGCGCCCATTGTGTCGTGTCAGTTTCAAACAGATTTCCTCCTTCCTGCGAAGATGTTCCGGGGACGGGGAGAGGCGGCGAAGCCGCAAATCCTGCGAAAGTCTGCGTCAGGTAATACCCAGTACAAGTTGACGCAGGCATCAACTTTCCCTGGGCCGAGGTTTTCCACCTCTGGACACCGGAGTAAAGGCTCGCCGCCTCTACACACCGCACAGGCGCTGCCGCCCTGTACCCGCCCAATGGGCGTTGGTCTCGGCTGTCGCCTCGGTCGGTGCTTTTGCGGCTTTGCCGCAAAGGTCGCCACTGGCGACCCGCACCCCTTGACCCCAGCAGTGCGCTGCCGGTCTACGCTCCGCTCCGGTCGGCGCTAAGCGAACGTCCACTGGACGTTCAGCGCCCCTGCACCCCGGCACAAAGGGCTGGCTGCCCTCTGTACTCCCGCACCGGCGAAGCTGGCTTCCACCGCAGGAGCGGTTTCCGCCAGTTTCACCGGCTCCGTATCCGCACATTTGCGCCCATAGGCGGGAAGTGGATACGGAGTACGCCTGCGGGGATTGCCGGTCAAAACACCGGGTGCAGACCCGGCATTTTTTCCGTAAACGCCCCGATTTCAGGCGATTTTTTCTTCCGCCCCCACCACCTGAAAGCCATGCTCCTTTGCGTACTCCCTTGCGGCGGCTTTCCGTTCCTCGCTGTACGGCGGCACCAGCCGGATCGACAACCGGGACTTGTCCAGCACATAGGTCACGCTGCCCTCCGGTGTGCTGCGTTCCAACCGGCACAGAAGCGGATACTTCCGGCTGAACTCCGCCAGCCTGCGCTTTAAGCTGGCGTTGAATGTGTAGATGCTGGCAAGGTTCTCCGCCTCGTTCCAGTTGATAATGGTTTCCTTCTCATACTTAGACAGCTTCCTCATACAAATCCTCCTCATAATCAGTATAAGATTTCAGCACACGCAGGCTGCGCTTGAGACGGCGGTACTCGTCCATCTCCATCCGCAGATGGTGATAAAAATCCGCATACCAGCTTTCGTCTACCTCCGTCTCCACCTTTCGGGCCAGCCCCAGCATCCGGCGTTTGGCTTCCGGGTCAACGGTCAGGGCCGTCAGCCATTTCAGCCGTGTCACCGTGTTGTGGTGGCTGGGACAGCCGTAGGCGTAGAGAATCTTCTTTTCCTTCATACTCAGTGTCATAATGATTTCCTCCATTTCTTTGCTGCGGAGCCATGCGCCCCGCATGATAAACTTGTTTCTGTCCGCCGGTCTGCCTGCAAGCCGCTCCTGCCCGGAATATTTCCCGGCGTATCGGCCTCTTTGGTGCGCTCGATTTCTGTCCTGGCGTCACTTCCCCGGAGGCCATACCCCTTGCAGCCGGTCATTCGATTTTCAAGGTTCTGTGCCTGTCTGCAAGAACCAGTTTACCGAAAAAAGAGGCCCTTTCCCGTATGTCCAAAACGTCGGAAAAATGCTCGAAATCCGCATATTTCCACGCTTATGGAATCGTGCTATAATGAAGGTAATCACTGAAAAAACAATGACGAGAGGGGGCTTTGGATGTACGCAAAGCTGACAATCCCGGAGCGGCTCAAAGACCTGCGGGTGGTGGACAAGCACCTGACACTGGAACAACTTGCCGAGCAGACCGGCCTGTCCAAATCTGCGCTGGGAAAGTATGAAACCGATGACTACAAGGACATCAGCCCGTTTGCCATTGCGACATTGGCGGATTTTTACGGCGTGTCCACTGACTATCTGATGGGGCTGACGGAAAATAAAAATCACCCAAATACAGAACTTCAATCTCTGCATCTGAGTGATGATATGGTGGAACTTTTAAGCAGCGGCAAAATCAACAACCGGCTTCTCTGCGAACTGGCTACCCACCCGAACTTCCGGCGGCTGATGGTGGACATGGAAATCTGCATCGATCAGATCGCCAATATGCGGGTGGAACAGATGAATCTGGTGATGGAAGCCACCCGGCAAAGTATCCTCAGCAAATATTCGCCCGGAGAAGATGATCTCTATGTGAGGACGCTGGAACTGGGACAGGTACAGGAAAGCGATTTTTACAGCCATGTCATGCACGATGACCTGGACAGCATCGTCCGGGACATCCGGGAAGCGCACCGCAAGGACAAGACCACCGCCGACCCGCAGCCCACGCTGGAGGATGTGAAGGAAAAATTTGAGCAAGCGTTGCAGCAAGGCAGCAACGAGGAAATGGTAATCCACGAATTCTGTGACAGGCTGCAAATCCCGTTCGAGAAGATTTCCTCGGAGGATTTCTCGGCCTTCCTGCGGATACTGAGCCTGTCTAAGATGCTCAAAAATCCCAACAATATGAGGGGGAAGGCCAAACCACAGCCATACTATGCACCCAAGAGGAAGAAACGCAGGTAAAGAAAAAGCCGCCCAACCTGTACCGTTGGACGGCTTTCGCCCCGTTTGCGAGCGGAATAAAATATGCGGTTGTACATCCGTTAGCTGACCGTTTTCATCAGCTTTTTCATAAACTTCCAAAGGCGGATACCATCTTTGAGGCCCAGCCGGTAAAAGAAGCATTCGCTTTCTGCGCCGGAATCGAAGATGGAATCGCAATAGTGCCTTACAGCTTCCTTCTGTTCCTCAGACAATGCGCTGATCGCTTTTTCATACTCGGTTTCTAAGCGAAGGTAATCAGCTTTTTTCTCCTTGCCGGTTTCTGCCTCCCGCCACTTTGCAAACTGGCCCTGCATCCGCTCCTGAATCATCAAATCAACCAGTTTTTCGATATCTGTACCCATAAGCGCCCCTCCTTATGCTGGACGGATATAACTCCGGTATGTTTCCAGGACGGAATCCGACACGCCGCTTTTATACACTTTGCGAATGTCGGCGATTTCTTCCTCCTTCAGCAGTTTCAGCCATTCCAGCAGGTCAGCCCTGCCATTGGCAAAGTTACAGCAGCGTCCATCAGCGTATTCGATACGGTATCTCATAGACAGGCACCTCCTTAAACATAAATCATCTCAGACAGAATAATTTCCTCTGCCCGGCTGCGAATGCTGTTCATAGATTGTACCCAGCAGAGCCAGTCACGGGCTTTCAGTTCCTCAGTAACACCTTCCGCTGCCTGCATCTGCGAGATGATACACACCAGCCGGTCATTGGCCTGCCCGTTCAGATCGGCAAGATACGTCCAGAGTTTTCCCGACAGAAGCAATTCGTTGTACTGGCCGGGTCGGTGTTCTTGCAGATATACCTGGTGCATCCTGCCCCACCTCCCGATGGTGCGGCTTTCTTCCGGCAGCTTCAGGTCTGGTATGTAGTAGTCCCCGACCAGAACATAGTCCAGACCGTTGCTGTCATCATGGATACGTTTTTTTAATTCTTCCATATCGACCTCCTGTATTCGATTTTGTACGAATCCAGTTGATCGTGTCCCTGTCCATCTGTTATTCAAGGCAACTGAACTCGTCACCATGAATTATGGCATATCCTTTCCGGTCTTTTGGTAGGTTGTACCAAAGGATGGGCTTTGACCGCGTGTGTCGGATGTGTTATATAGGTCGATTGTTTCTTTTCCCAGCGTTTCGGAAATTTCTTTGAGCGTCGAACTTTCCTTGCCGCCGAGGAACAGCATGGTGTCGCAGTTGCCGATGATGGTTTCTGCGGCATCCTTGTAGATGGTTTTCAACTGGCTCTGCGACTGCAGGATGATGGATGCCGAAATCTCGCGGCTGCGGATGGTGGCGATCAGCTTATCAAACTTCGGGATCAGCCCGATGTTTGCGAACTCATCGAGCAGCAGCCGCACATGATACTTTAGTTGACCTCCGCATTGATCGTCTGCACGGTCACAAAGCAGATTGAAAAGCTGGGTGTACATGATGGACACCACGAAATTGAACGTATCGTCCGTGTCGGAAATAATAACGAACAAGGCCGTGCGGCGGTCCCCCAGCAAATCCAGTTCCATTTCATCGTAGGCCATCAGGTCACGCAGCTCCGCAATGTCAAATGGGGCTAATCTGGCACCGCAGGAAATGAGGATGGATTTTGCCGTTTTGCCGGCAGCCAATTTGTACTTTTTGTACTGACGGACTGCAAAATGTTCAGGCTTCTTCTGTTCCAGTTCCTCAAACAGTTCATCCACAGGATTCTTAAATTCTTCGTCATCCTCGCGGGCTTCGCTGGCATTGATGAACTCCAGCAAGGTGGAAAAATTCTGTTCTTCCTCCGGGGCTTCATACCAGATGTAACCGATCAGTGCACAGTAGAGCAGGCGTTCGGCCTTGACCCAGAAATCCTCGCCGGACTTCTCGCCATCGCCCTTTGTATTGGCGATGATGGTATTGACCAGTTTCAGAATATCCTTTTCACTGCGGATGTAATGGAAAGGGTTATAGTGCATAGATTTTTTGAAGTTGATGGTGTTCAGGACTTTGATTTTATACCCGGCATCCGAGAGCATCTTTCCGCACTCGATAATGATCGTACCCTTGGGGTCAGTCACGACATAGCTGACCTTTTCGGGCATCTGCATGAGGTTCGGCTTGACGTAAAATCGTGTCTTACCGCTGCCGCTGCCGCCGATCACGATGACGTTTTTGTTCCGAGCATACTTCGGATGCTTTGGTCTACCACTCATCATCAGCCGTTCGGTCTGTGTGAGTATGACGTTGTTCTCGAATACCGGGTCAATAAAAGGTTCGATGTCCTTCTGGTTGCCCCACCGGGCAGAGCCGTACTCCTCGCCTTGCCGATACTTCTTCGCGTTCTTCCCTTTGAAGTAGATCACTGCTTTCAGCGCAGCTGCGCCGACCAGCCCCACCATCAGGTCGAATGGGTGAAAACTGGGCAAGACACTTTTGTAGGCCAGGCCAAAGTTCATAAAAAGAACCATCAGCCTGTCCACCACAGAATCGCCATTGCAATGACGGTAGAGCCATGCGGCTTTCTCCACCATGTAAAAGGCGATGATGTACGGAAAATTCAGCAGGATCAGCTTTTTCATATCAGCTGACTGCATCATCCTACTGAACTCTGCAGCCAGTTTTTTGCCCCATGCCGTGCCGCCCGTCTGGTTGGACGGTGCTTTGCGCGGCAGGCGGGCAGGTGTTTTCAGATTCTTCATCGTATCGGCTCCTGCTCCCTCTTCTTTTCTTTCTTGAGCTGACGGTGATTGGAAAGTTCCTCTTTCACCTTTTCCAGCTTCTGACGCACCGATTCACGTTTCTGCTTTTTCAGCGTTTCGCTGGTATACTCCTTAAAGGCAGCGGTCATAACATCCACGTCCTTGGCCTTGAAAAAGACCAGATATTCGCTTTTTCCCTCCTGTTCCACCTTTTTCAGACTATAATCAACGCCATATTTCCGGGCTACCCGGTCGAAAGACTTGATATTATTGTCCGTGACAACGATGTTCGTGATTTGCGCGCCGCTCTTTTGCAGGCTCTTGATGCTCTGCCGACCTATTTTCTTACATTGGCTTTTTTCTCCTTGCCCACGCTGCTTTTTCTTGTCCAGTTCGGCCAGCAGCTTTATCAGGGCTGCTTTCAAAATCTGTGCAGTGATTTTTCCTCCTTTGATGCACAGCGAAATTGTTTTCTCGTTGACTTCTTCCTGCACGGTTGCTCACCTCCCATCTATCGCCGCTGCATCAGGGGTGGACCGCCCCGGCCACAGGCGGTGCGGTATCACCCAGCACTGAGCGGAACTTCTTACGACACTGGTGCAGCAGATAGCCGCACTCCCATTTGTGCCGGCAATGCTTGCAGGGATGGCCGCTGTCCGTTCCCGGACGCTGGCGCATTATGCGTTCAAACGGATTATCAGTAAAATTCATAGGCTTAACCTCCCTGTTCAGCCAGCGGCAGCACTCCACGCCGCTTCAAAGTGTGGTAAAGGAACTTCCGGCCTTTCTGCGTCCATGCCGTGTGCAGCTTCTCCACCTCGGAACCATCGCTGCGCTGGAGCCGGAATGTCAGGCTGGATGTATAACCTTTGCCGTGGTGTTCCGAATACAGTACCCACTGGCCGTTGGCCCGGTACTGGATGCCGTACAGATGCAGCAGCCGATTGAACACCTTTGCTCCACAGCCGTACTCTTTGGCGATCTGCGTAGTCGTAACCAGCGAATCAGAATCGCTCAGCTGCGCTTCGTAACTGCTCCGGCGCGGCGGCTTCTTATGCAGCAGGCCCAGCAGCGCATCCCAGTCAAACGGCTGTGGATGGTACGCCGCACCGACTGCCGTATGGTGCAGCTTGCAGAGCTTCTTTGCCATGTCCTGCGTGATGCGGTAGTCTTTCACATACCGCTGGACCGTGCGCCCGCCCTCATCCTGCAGCCGGACACGGGGCATATATTCGTAGTCGCGGCCCTCGATGAAACCATACTGGCACATACGCGGGAACCACTTGCGGAAGTCGCTGCGAATGTGCATCTGGTCATACAGATCACGCGCCCACAGCGTAGAGGGCAGCGTGTCCATACTCATGAATACGATGTTCATGGGGTTGTCCTCCTTAATTTTTATCTACCCTGCCGCCCCACCCAAATTCATGCCGAACCTGTGTGGAATAATAGCTATCCACGGTCACAGGTGCGTTATAGAGTGTTGCCAGCAGGTATTGCTTGATGTTCCGAATCTGAGTGCTGTTTTCTTTTAAGCACTCCAATATGTACTGGATATGCGAGGAATCCAGCTTCATCAGGCGGCTTTTCACCACCTCCTTCGGCTTATCCTCCCCGCAAATGCGCAGGAACTTCTTTCTGCTGGTGACGGTTTCCACCAGCAGTTCCAGAATCTCATACAGGACTGCTTTATCTGCCGGATATCCCTGTTCCAGAATTTCCAGTTCCAGAGCTTTCTTGAAATAGCGGCGGTACTGTTCTTCTTCCTGCAATTCAGCCGGATAGATAAGATCAGTCTCACTATTATCTGTCTTATTTATCTTCTCAGTATTACTTCCGTTTGATTTTGGAACTCCCGGAAGTTCGTTTTTCATACCGCCGGAAGTATGATTTTCATACTTCCAGTAGTTTGATTGCGAAAGCCCCGCATAAAGGTCTTTCACATACAGCAGATTGGGTTTGCCAAGTCCCTGCCTGTGCCGCTCGATCCAGAACATTGATTTCAGAATCTGCCATCTCGCCCCAATCTTCCGCTACGGCATGATACGAAACACACACCTTGGTTTGACCCACGCCCTCGCACTTCAGCTGTGATTCCTCCACTCTCTGTTCGCCCTCAAACAGTGCGCGAATATGCCACTCGCAGTTTTCAAAGTATTCTTCCTTGATCACTTCGCCCTTTCCCTTTGATGCACCGTAGGTATAGTCCCCACGGCAGTCATGGATATGGAACACAGTATTGCGCTTTCCAGCAGAAAACCAAACATAGCCGTTGTGATAGAGTGTCAGATGACTGCCATGCTCAAATTCTTTACGCAGAAGAATCCGCCCATCTTCCAAAAGCACCTTTGGAGAGGGTACGCGCTTGGTATGTACAGGTGCTTTTACCATTTCCTTGACCTTTTTCAATGTAAGCATTTTGTCCACCTTTCTGCCTTTCGGCTTCGGGTGAACTGAAAAAAGCAGCAAAAATCGTCTCAGATTCACCCGTTTTTTTTGAACGGGAATCTAAGATTCCTCTTGCTGCTTTCTATTATTTTTTGAAGTCCCTATACTAACTTGAATCCGTAGAGCCACCTGGGAATACAGATTTTCAAGAAAATTAAAAAAGAAAAAGCCGGAACAGGATGAACTACTTACAGGCGCACTACTGCGCTGCATTCGCTCATTCTGTTCCGGCCTATATCACATATTGCTACGGTATCGCTCTAACAAACAGATATTATATTGTAGACCCAAAAGAACGTCTGGTGGAGCTGGTCGGCTAACCAGGTGCCGCCTAAGATTCCACCTCTGCGCTTTCAGTGTCGATGAAGCACTCTGCTTCAGGCTTCTTTCCGTTGGTTCTCTGCTGTGAAAAATTCGATACTCTTCACGGGAAGGCCGTGAATACACTCCACCAGAGATTCAGCAGAAATATAATCTTCACAGCCACCACGCTTGATCTGAAGCATATTCTTTCCATCAACGACACTGCGATTCCCAATCCGCAGCCCCTTTGGGGTGCGGATTTCATGTTCTCCGTTGCTCATCTTCTCACGGCCTCCTTTGTGTTGGTTTAAGTTTCTTTTTTCTTCTATTCAATTTCACCTTTTGAACTTCCGCTCTTTTTTCACCTTTTTCGACTTGCATATTTACGTTTTTTACGGTATAATAATCCAAAAGATGATAGAATATAGCATATATTATAAGCAAGTCGTGTCGCCGTGTCAAGAGGAAAATGTGAAAATTCGTTGCATCTTCCAGATTGAATATTTACAAATCCCGTTGCACATTGTTACAGCACGATAACTACGCCATAGAAAGGTTGCAAACATGAAATTTGGAGAGAAAGTTCGCGATCTACGAAAGAAACATTCTTTAACACAGGACGAATTGGCACAATGTCTGGGTATCAACAAACGAACGATCATCGGATGGGAGCGTGATGGCCGCTACCCTCGCAGTGTTGAAATGCTCGAAAAGATGGCTGATATATTCCATGTACCTTTGACCTATTTACAGCCGGATCAGTCTTTATTTATCGAACGTGCCGCCGAAGCCTACGGAAAAAAGGGCAAAATAGAAGCCCAGCATCTCGCATTTGAGCTTACTGAGCTATTTGCCAGCGGAGAGTTGACACCGCAGGATATGGACGGCATCATGTATGAAATGCACAAAGCCTATTTTAAGTACCGAGAACAAAAACGAGAAAAGGAACGAATAATGAACCTGTAAACCACCGTTCCATTCACTATGCCATCCCCGGAAGGAGATCACATTATGGATTCTGCGTTTATTCACCAAACCGCCAACGAACTTGTCCAAAATGCCGGAACTCGCAACATCAAACAGATCGCGCGCAGTTGCAGCCTGGACATCAGTGAAACATCCCGCATTAAAGATATGTTGGGTTTACTTTCGCTCTATTTTGATAAGCCATTGATTCTTATCAATCGCCAGCTGGACAAACAGACGAAGCAGATGGTGTGCGGCTATGCGCTGGGGCATTATCTGGAGCATCAGCTGCTCATGGACTTGCATACCCTGGACAAGTTTCTGACCATTAAGGACAAACACATCCTTCTTTACGAGCATAACGCTTTCACATCCCACCTGATGCTGGACAGTGATGAAGTCTATCAAATGACAAAGCGTGGGTTGGACGCGGCGCAAATTTCCGTAGCGAAACGAATTCATCTCAACCTAGTGATGGTGAAACTTCTTGAGCTGCATCATCTGGGATATGATCTAAGGCACTATCACGCCCAGCACCATGCGTTTATCAAACAGTTCAACCTTCCGGCACATTTTCAGTTTGATGTGGCCGCTGGATAAACTTATGTTCTTATAACCCTAAAACCCGTAATGAACGGCGCGTTACGCCTGTCCATCACGGGTTTTTCGTGTTATTTCAGTTTTTCGAGGATTTCATCAGCACTCATGCCTTCAGCAAGCAGCTTTTTCAGAACAGATTCTGCCTCTGCTTTCTTTGCTTCCTCTGCAGCCTTTGCATCTGCCTTTGCTTTCTTTTCTTCCAGAGTGGCCACTTCTTTTTCGGCCTTCCTCAAAGCAGCCTTTTTTGCTTTCAAATCAGCCTTCAAAGTGTCAATGTTGGCGGTGATGGATGCAATCTCGGCTGTGAGTGCTTCCTTCGCGGACTGCTTTTCCGCAATCTGCGTTGCAAAATCAGCAGTCACAGTTTTGGGCTTATTCTTGCTACCTTTGGTTCTGGGCATAGGTGATAACCTCTTTCCTGTTATGATGGTTTAATTATATCACTGTGGGATAATAAATGAAATATATAATATCGTCCATAATGATAGCACCTATTTGTTTTTCTACATTTATTCGTTATCACATCTCTGCCGATCACAGATCGTTGCCTGCTGCTCACCACGAAGAGGTGTGTGATTATCCGAGCAGCATCGGGAGCCACCACTCCCAATATTCCACATAATTCTATTCTTTTACAGATGCTTTTTTGCCTTCGCAATTCCGTAGTACATTAAACCGCCAATCATTCCACCAACTGTGTTATAGAACAAATCAGACAGTTGGAATGTACCGAGCCTTAAAAACAGCTGTAGCATCTCAATGCTTATCGAAAAAATGAACGCTACCTTTCCGCTATACCACAGTATCTTCTTCCAGCTACTGCCCACTTTCTCTTGAAATGTCCATATAACCATGCTGGTGAACGGCACCATCATGATCACGTTCTCAATGCACTCAGTTGTAAGTTTCTGCTCGCCGTTCACGGTCTCCCAGATGCCCCAGCCACCCATGACATTTGACAAAGGATTTAGCCACAGGTTCCGATTCAGCAGTGTTCGGAACAAGATCATCGATGTCACGAAAACCAGTAAGAACATCTTTCGAAAGAACACGCTCTCTTTAAATTTCTGATACCAAGTCACTATGGCGCTCTTCCATCCTTTGCCTGCTGCGGTAGGTTCATACGCATACAGATAGAAAAACATGGCCAAAAAGGAAAGAAGAAGCGAAAAGCCAAACGGTTCATACAGGGCAGTCAAGATATTAGCAATAATCTTTCCGAGTAAATCAATCGTTTCTTTCATCGCTGTTTACAGATCACTGAACAAGTCAGTCTTGTACACGCCATTCTCCAGCATCTCCTTGAAACTGCCCTTTACTGCTGCGACATCTTCATGGTAGGTCATTCCGTACCAGGTATCGTTCGTTTTCAGAACCTTCACAGACATCTTTCCCTGCTCCAGCAGTTCACCGATAAAGATGGGAATTAGGTATTCTGCTTTCAGAGGATTACCCGGGACCTCTATCTTAAAGAACTCCTTAAAGCCAGCTTCCAGCACATCCAAAAACTCCGGTGTCAAGCCCCACATATTCATGGAAACAAGAGAATTTACATCAACAGCTACGCCTTCTGTTTCTGCCCCAGTTGCAGTTTTTACAATATTCTTGGTTTCCACAACCTCAGTCAAGTTGTTATCCTCGTCCATCTTGCAGATGCCACGGGTTACACCGCCATTATCGGACAGAGTATTCTTCAGCACGAAGCCAGCCATACAGGACTTTCCGCCATTCACCAGATACTCATGGACAGCCTTAAAGCCCTCCTTGCCGTAGTAATCGTCTGCATTGATCACAATAAACGGTGTATCAAGAACTTTCTTTGCAGCAAGCACAGCCTGACCGGTTCCCCACGGCTTTGTCCGGCCTTCCGGCAGAGCTCCCGGGATGTCGTTGATATCCTGGAAAGCGTAGTCCACAGTTACACCATGAGAAGCGCAAATAGAAGCAATGCGATCACCAATAACCTCTTTGAACTCTTTCTCGATATCCCTGCGGATGATAAACACCACATGATTGAAGCCAGCCTCGATCGCATCATGGATTGAGTAGTCCATGATGATATGTCCAGCATCATCCACTGGCTCCAACTGCTTAATTCCCGTTCCGAAGCGGCTGCCGATACCAGCAGCCATGATAAGTAATGTTGTTTTCATAGTTTTTTATACCTTTTTTCTGACAATATTCTTTTACCATAGGTTTCGTCCTTCACATCTCAGCCGATCCTAGATCGTTGCCTACTGCTCACCACGAAGAGGTGTGTGAAGTCTTGAGCAGCTACCGTGTGTGAACTCACACGGTTCCATCTTTCCCAGTACAGGCACTAATTCACCAATATTCGACTTTTTAGCTGTATTCTAGTACCAGAGGTCAGGCACCCGGTACCTGACTAATATTGCCGCAATACCTTTTGCGCACTATCGCTCATCAATGATTCTCTCACGCTCTCTTAAGCGTAATTTTTCAATATCCAAAAATCAGTTATGCATTGTTTCTATAGATTTCCATACTTTTTAAGAACGAAAACAATTTGTGCCAAATATACCCTACTAGAAGCGGAGCAATTATACCAGCCAGCGTATACGCGATCCATAATATGTTATTTTCATAAACAACCGGATATGCAGCTAAGGTAGCCTTGCTTTCAGGCACAATCTTTAAATAGACCATCGTTACAATTTTGAAACTCAAAAAATGTAAGCCTAAAATCCATACTGAATGCTTTCCAATATACTCGACGCAACTCGCAATCCATTTCGAGTTTATCGATACAATATATACTAGAATCCAGCCCAATAGTGAAGACAAAGCAAAAAATGCGACATTTTCAACATGTCCAACATTTAATTGAATCTTTCCTATAAAATTTAATAGAAGTAGTCCCCCCCGATAACAAAAAGCACGATAATGTATGCTGTTTAACGAATTGCATATACGTTGTTTTCTTTAATATCATTCCAATAAGATACGCAAAATACCCTGCAAAAAATGACTGCAATCCAATTTTTTCAACCAGCAAAGAAATCGAGCCTACATTATTATTAACCAATTGCATACCTATTGCTGCAACAACCATCGCAATAAAAACATATGTCTTTTTCGAGATAATATTCTTTAGCAGATATGTTATTACCGCATTAACAATGGTAATACAAAATAAAGATCTTAGAAACCAGGTAGCACCAGCCAATTGGCTTCCTCCACTAAAGATGATATTGCCTAAAACTTTTTTTATTGCCGCACTTGTATCTAATGGAGTTACAGGCAAAACAGATGCACCGGCATCTGTAGAGTAAATTCCGATTTTAAGAAAAAAATTTTGTGTAACAGTAAAAAACAAATTGATTAATACAAATGGCAGCCATAAAGATTTTGCTTTCCTCTTTACATATTGCACAACATTCTTCTTTGTCACTGCATTACGTTCATTCCATAAATATCCCGATGCAATAAAAAACAAAGCCATATGAAATAAATAGATCCAGTCTGTAAATGGTGCACCACTATGTCCACAAACCATTAAGCAAATTCCATATCCTTTTATTACGTCAATTACTTTATATCTCTCAACTATACTCACATTATCCTTATCCACTATTTTATCCTCCATCATCTTCCGCCTGCTAATATCTTATATGTTTGCGGCAACACTTTTTTCATTACCAAAGACAGAATCCATATTAAACCAATCGTTGTTACCACTGTACACAGATAAGCTGCTGTAATACCATAATTGGAGTTTCCCAAAATCAAAAGGAACATCTTCTTAACTATGGGAATAACAAAAATATGTGAACAAAATAAAAAGAACGGGATTGCATATTTTTCTAAGATTCTTTTATTGCGTACAGATTTTGACAGATCAATGATATTCCAAATCAGTATAGGTGAAATTAACCGATATAATGTATAAGCACTTGCTTTCTCGTCAACATTATTCAATAATAGATAGGCGATAAAACTACAGTATAAAACAACGCATAAATAGCTCCTAGTCATACTGAAATGAGAAATCATATCGTTCTTACAGCATGCTATCGTTGCTGCCAATAGGTAGAGAGGAATCCAAAAAAGTATCGAAGTATATCCTGGAGTGAATCCAATCACAGACAACGCAATAAAAATAACGAGGACTACCGTTTTCTGCTTCAACTTATTTGCAATGCCCCAAACAAGCGGAGAAATTAAAATCAGCTCGAATAAGGTTTTTATAAACCATACTGGCGGATCATACGCACTCTTCCATACTCCATAAAGAATATTCCGAGCGCTCAATAGTTCCGGATTTGCTTCAGCAACTCCTGTCACAATTGAAAGTAACGACAAACATTTATGATATGCAAATCCTAATAGATTCCACAAAACAAATGGAATTAATAAAGTTCTAACTTTTTTGTTTAGGGTATCGAGATACCTTCTAATATCATATTTATAAAAAAGCAAGTAACCAGACATTACAAAGAACATCGGCACTGCACTATCCGCAATTATTTTTAGTAAATTTTGTAGAGCAAAATTTACTCTATACCCCCCCCCATATAAAAGTTGTTCTCGGCAGGAAGAGTGCAATGCAACAATAAAAATAGATAAAAACAAATTAAGATTACTTATCTTATTTGATACGCATTTATCGATACTTTTCATCGCATCCGTCTCCTTTTAATCGATTTGATCTCGTTAAATATCAAACTTCCTATTTCATCTTTAGATAAGATAAAATAGACCACACAACCGATACTGTATACTAATGCACCAAGAAGAACTTGAGCTACTAATGTCGAAACACTTTCTCCTCGTAGCTTCCCATAAAATCTGACAACAACTTGCATAATAAATCCAATAACCAGATATGGCACTGTTTGACTGCAGTATCTAAAAATCGGGAGTTTATGTCTTATCAATACCATTTGTGTTATCATAACAGTAAATTCTGCCGCAATAGTTCCAACTGCCGCACCATTGCCTTGAAATTGTGGAATAAGAGTATAGTTGATGACAAAATTTACAAGTGCACCTAGAACCATAGATACTACATAAATTTTATCAAATCTTAACGGTATCAAATATTGTGTTCTAACGACATTAGCCCATGAAATAAAGAAAACTGTCACGGCCAGAAGGTTAATTAATGAAATGCAAGGTAGATATTCCGCTCCGAAATAGATTGGAACCAAGATATCACTAATTCCGATAAGTCCAAATGCTATAGCTGCCCCTATAATCGTCACAAGTTTTATTGAAATTCTAATATAATCTCTTGCCTTTTCTCTTTCTCCACTCGATACTATACTAGACATCCTCGGCAACATAACTGTACCTAAGGCTGTAATAACACCCATTGGTATATTAATTATCTTTCCGGCATTTTCATAATATCCAACTTGACTATATGAAGTCATATTGCCCAGCATAATCTTATCCATCAATTTGTAAATACTATACGCTATAACCGGAACAAACAATATAATAATCGGTTTAATATGAGCTTTTGTTTCCGAAAATGAAACACGTTTTAGCTTCACCTGTTTAGGAATATATCTCCATAAATAAATCTGACTTATGAAAGTTCCAGTCGCCATTATAAGCGTATATTTCCACAAATCATCAGGTGAATGAACAAAAACAAACATTAAGATAACTGTTGCAATCTTAATTATTGTATTTCTCGTTACTGTTATTTTAAACTGCTCCGTTCCAAAATAATACCAGCTAATATCAAATGCCCCTGACAAAACATACAGAAACTGTATTACAACAATGAGTACATTATCTACATGGAATAGCAAAAGATATCCCCAATACATAATGGCAGCTATTGTATATGTACAGACCTGTATTGAATAGATAGAACAAAATGTATTAGACAATTTTTCTCTATCATTTTTAACTGATGCAACACATCGGTTTCCATGAGTAGAAATTCCTAGCATTGCAAAAAGCAGAAAATACTGAGCAACTGAATACGTATATGAATAGATACCTACCGACTCAGCTCCCAATGTTCGCGCAATATATGGAGCTGTAATCAATGGTAGAATAATTACTAATAATTGATATAATACATTATAAATAAAATTTTTCTCAAGTGTTTTCATTTTCCCAACTCACTATTTGTAGTCAAATTATATTGCTATTTATTAACACCAACATTATTTTTAATCAAGCTTACAATTTGATCATCGATATTCATATCAAACTTTCGAGCAAAGCACATATTGGAATCTGCTAACAAGGATATATCTTCCTTTTTGAAGACATATGGTGATCCTCTATTCCAATCAATACAGTATTGAATCGTTTCATAATTATCACAAAAATTATTGTTTACCAAAGATTCTTTAAACTTTGAATTCATAACTAGCGTTTGAAGGAACATCTCATCACCACAGCGAGCGTATTGAAAGACCTCTTTTATCCAAGCACTTTTTTCGACAACATACTGCGCTAGTGCATCTGTGATACTAAACCAATTTGCTCCTTTATAAAAGACAACATTGTATTTTTTTGCTCTATCTACACAAAGTTGCAAGCCCATCAGTAAGTTATACAGAATTCGCGATAAGAAATTTTTGTTTTTTGTTATAATGAAATTATACTTTGATACACGTTTATATGTTTGAGTGTCAATTTCTTTACCATCAAAGTGTATAAACTCTGTTCCATTGTTTTTATCGAAAAAACTGTGGATTTCTTCTTGTGTCTTAAGTGGCAAATCCATTCCAGACATTAAATGATAATACTGATAATGACCAGGAGCTGCTTCTTGTAATAACAAGAGTTCGCATTCAATCTGTGAGTAAGTCCCCCACTTGACATCAATTCGTTCTTTTAAAATGAAAATTCTTGACTCCGTTGCAAATTTATATATGTCATTAATCTCTATATCTTCCCACTTTCGATCTAAATGGACATATATGTCATTATCTTTGTAATCCAGGCACTCAATCAAGCTCTGTAACATTTTTTTCTGATTGTGTGCCATAATCAAATACGCATGTTTTCCCATTTCAAATTGTACCTACTATATTTGACAGATATTGGTTCGATACGATTCGCAGTTCATTTAGGTTTTCAACGACTGGTTTATAATCTATCTCGTCATATAAATTAATAGTTTCCAATTCATTAATAGTTCGATATCTAGACATCAACCCAAGCTGCGATAAGAATGTAGTTGCTCTATCATCTTTAGAACTTTCACTATCTTTACTCTTAATATACCAAAAGTTCTTTCTGTATATGGTTCCAAACGCTGTCCCATGAAAGGAACTCGTTATAAACAGATCCGCGTACTTTACCAAATTCATGTAAACATCCGGCCCATATTGTTTCACCAAATATATTTTATGCCGCCAACACATTTTCAATGTCCATTCTTTAGCTTCAATAAAATATACCGGAATCTGTAGTCTATCAGATAATTTGTGGAGGAATATCTGAATATCTTCATTAATACCAAAGCAATAATAGAAAATATACTTCCCAGGTATAATAGGTTCTGCTTTTACTTCAACAATTTTCTCCCATTCCTCTTGGTCAAAAAGCATTGTAGGATCTAAGGTAATCAGTTCTTTCTTTCCTGTCGCTTGTTCAATCCACTTCTGTGCATTCTTTTCTCGCACCGAAATTCCTTTAAAATCTCTAATATAATTAATGTACTTTAAACCTTGTTCACCTTCAAACGCATTGTTAGCCCCCAAACTAACAGCATATGCAAACTTTGGTTTATCTTTAACAAAAGTTAAAAAATACGCATCATCAGCATCTATGCACCTTGTATTCCATACTTGATCACTTCCGGTTATAAATGCGTCATATTTGTTACATAATTCTTCTAATTGCGTGTTATTTGTGTATGATTTTTCTGTTAACTTAAAATATTTACTTGAAAAAGTCTCATATGCTTCGTGTTGTCTTTTCAATTCTTTATAATTACTTCTCCAAATCAGCCATTTTATACACTGCTTCCAATTATGTGGATAAGGAAGCACCGAATATAAATTTCTTTGACCTTCATTGGAAAAATCAATAATTTCAATATCACAGTTCCTCTGTTGTAATGCCGTTTGCAAAGCTAACGCCTGAAGCATTGAACCGTTATTATGCGATGCATGAAAAGTTATCATTGCAATTTTTTTCATTTTTTTACCTCATTTAAATCTTCTAATGTCTCATCTTCCGTCTCAGACCTGTAATCTAGCAATATCAAAAAAACTGGTAATAACAAATAATTCAATAAAACGCCTCCATTAAATAAGGTCGTTTCAAATAAGGCAGAAAATAGATACATCGAAAAAGTTGCTATAGCTAAAATACCCATTGAATTATTTTGTTTCTTCAATTTCCAATAACTAATAAGGAACAATATAATGAGTGCCACATAAATTGTTATTCCTATATATCCGCTTGTTATTAACGTATATATATATCCATTATCCAACCAATACGTCTTATATGGTGTTAAATTTTGTCCATATATTTCTCCCGATGCCAGCCCTAAGCCAATCCATGTTCTATTACTCTTAAAAAACGTTGGAAGTGCTACTGAAAAAAGTGTCATTCTGTTAGAATCTAACAATAGTCCGTCAAGAGAAACTCTACTATCTCCAAATAGTGCCATTATTAACACTATACCGACAATAAAGATCTGTATAATAAACTTATATACTTTTCTAAATACATATTTTTCGAGACTAAAGTAAAATTCGATTAAAGAAAAAACAATTAAGCCAAAAATTGCATTTCTCGAAGCACTTCCCAGAAGCATAATCGATGCAAGAGCTATTATAAAAAGGGATAATCTATTTTTGTTTTTAAATTTTCGAATCCATATTCCAAGTATAATCTCACAAGAGCAAAGCATTCCAAGATAGTTATAATGCCCCAAGCCAAAATTAACCCGTGATCTCGATGAAACATTCAAAATACTGCTTATATCTATTTGAGTCACATCGTTTATGTTCGTTATAAATTGAAATAGAAGAACGACTGCGATGGTCCAAAAGCTAGCAGAAATAACCTCCACAAAGTAGTTATTACGGTATGCAAAAAGAGCGGTTACTATTACAGTAGCCAAAAAGAGACCTTGCCTCAAAACCATGGCCTTCGTGTATTGTTCCATTGGCGGATTAACAAAAACAAAACCAAAAATCGCCCAATAACCTATTAACAACAAATTAGCCGCATCCATTGTTTTTAAATGCTTTTTTATCTTATAATTATTTTCTTTTATCTGTACTATTGCCACCATAATCAACACTCCAACATAGCCCACCTGTATCAATGATGGATCCATTGGAAGCTTATAAACTCCTGCAATTACGTAAATTCTGCTTAGCAATAGTAGACTATAGAATATGGAAAATATTCCACTTACTTTTATCATTTATTTATCTCCGTGCCTGTGTTGCATATACCATTTATGTTTCCAACAATATCATTGCAGATAATCTCAAATTGCCTTGCCATTTCTTGTTCGCTTAACGAAGTTTTTGTAGCAGTCATATTATCTTGAGCCATGGCATTCATAATGTCTTCTGAATAATTTGACATCTGAACTAGCTTTTGAGCCAGGTCGCTAGAATCGTAAGGTTTATAAGACATAACGCCATTGCTGCAATTACAGTAATCTCGAATAGCAGGAACATCTGCTGCCAATATCGGAACACCTAAGGCCATTTGCTGTAGCAAAGTCATCTGCCCAAAGGAATAATTGAAATCATCAAGTGGAACAACTGAAAATTTAGCGTTCACGATATATGTCATCAATTCATCTATCGGAATAAATGGTAGCACCTTTATCTTCGGATTGTCACACTTAATATTCGGATTTCCAATCAGATACAAATTTTCCGAAATGTCACTTCTGCCAAATGCCTCAAGTAATGTATTCCAATCTCTTTTTCTGTATCCCACACAAACAATATACTGATTTTTTTCCGGTATATCTTTATATGTTTTCAGTTTCCAATAATCGTAGTCCACACCAAACGGAATAAATTTGCACTTATCCTTTAACCACGGAAAATATTCCTCATAATAATCATACTGCGAACTTGTATGGTATATCATATAATCAAATGCCTTGCTCGAGAATTGAGAAAGTCTATGAATCAGACCAGAGGTATATGCTTGGTGAAATGAACTTATATCAACATCAAGTATTGGTGGCATTTTCAAATGAAAAATTCGTTTCAATGCGCATAACAACATTGCACTATTAGACCCGTGAACAAAAATCAAGTCATATTTATTCACCTTAGAAAGAATCTTAAGCGTCTGATAAAAATGAAATCTGATTTTATTTTCTACTTTTTCAATCCACTTTGGTGCACTTATATCCACAACATCTACTTGTGGCTTTTTGTCAAAGTATTTAAAAAACCAAAACGGTTCTTGCGGGCAACTATAGTCTGATGGCTGAAGGTCATCTGGCACTTGCTCACAGTATCTTATTTTCCAATTTATTAACAAAAGAATCTTCATGAATCCGTTTACCTTTCCAGTTTGTGTGCTGGAATCCCAACAAGTGTAATTCCTTTCTCATCAAAAGACTTTGTCACTACCGCATTTGCACCAATTTTTATATTGTCTGCAATAGTGATTCCTCCTAACACCTTTGCCCCAACACCAATTTCAACATTATTCCCAATTTGCGGACAATCAGTCAATGAATCTGACTTTCCAACATTGCCAATACAATTATCTCCGTGCAGTTGACAATTTTTTCCCACTTTACTACTGCCATTCACCACAATGCTCCCATTGTGATGTATAATAAGCCCTTCGCCAAACACATTCTCTGGAATCTCTACGCCAATAAAAACGCCCAAATGGTTTTTGTGAGTTCGTGCGATCCAGTATAATACCATCCACAACGGATTTTTTGACTTTCGTGTTTTACTACGATAATACTCACACTTACGAAGGAGCTTTATAAACCGCCAATTATAAACTCGCTGATTACAACTGATATTATCAAACCAATTATTAGGGTAATTTTTCTTTTCCCTATTCAATAATTTTCTAAGCTGTGCATATGAGTCAATTGTGGGCTCATACTTTACATTTTCTTCCTGTACCCCCCCCCCAATAGATTTTTGCTTGTTGCCTATACAGAGGTTCACAGTACTTAAGCAGAAAAAGTTCCAATCGCATACGTCTCGGTAATGCAGTTGTATTATCTTGAATGCTGTCTAGGAATGCTCTTCGTGCATTTCTTATGTCTTCCGCAGCTTCTTTGTTTCTGTCTTTTGCATACATCATTCGGAAGAAAAAAAGTCCACTTCTGACATAGAAAAACACCTTATCCGTCCGATGATTTTCATTTGTTTCTATGTCATCAAAAACAGCTTTTGTCAAATAAAACGAGTCAAAAAACCGTGAGCAGTCACTGCTGGCCATCGCCGACTCATCCTGTTTGATATAGTTATATTTTGGAGAACCACATTCGACAATCGTTTTAGCCTTTTTTAGTATTTCATAGTTGAAATACATATCTTCTGCAATACGTTTTCCAACTTGAAATCTTACATCACCAATAATAGAGCGTGTATATAGTTTTGCCCACACTGTCCAACTGATATTATTTGTCGTGAAGAATTCTGATAGTATTTCGGTTCCGTGCTTTACTGATTCTTTTTTGCTACAAAAGCATTCCTTAAAGCTTCCATCATCATAACATTCCCTATGACCAGTTATTACAACATCAGCTTGTTCCCGTTGCATAGCACTCATCATGCATGCAAGCAAATCAGAATCTACCGTATCATCTGCATCAACAAATGTTATAAATTTTCCCGTCGCATTTTCGATTCCGCAATTTCTGGCTTTACTTACGCCACCATTTTCTTGATGTATCACCTTAACTCTTTGGTCTTTCAAAGCTACTTTATCGCATTCATCAGCTGTTTCAGCATTTGAACCATCATCAATTATAAGAATTTCAAAATCAGAGTAAGTGCTCTTCAAAACACTCTCGATACAGCTATCTATTGTTTTCCCCGCATTATAAACAGGAATGATAATTGATATTAAGTCATTCATCTCTAAATCCTCTTGATTTTTCGATATGTTTTGAATACAGTTCTGTATAAACATGGACTGATCATGAAAAGAGAAAACTGTATTTTTTTACTTTTAGACAAATAGTCTGCTTGTTTAATATATCCCTCATTTTGTTTGACTACATCACGAAAATGCTGAACCTGCTCTTTAGGACAAGCAACATGATTTTTTATATAAAAATCATACACTGTGAGTGCAGCCGAAGCGTATGATGTGTGACTTACAGTCTTTAACTCTGGATATTTCTTGTCGAGATATATCATTTGCTCTCTAGCTGCATATTCATGATCATGATTAATCTTTGCGCTGCGTGTAATACTATTATTTCTCTGAAGATAGTTATAACACGGAGTATCTAGGTAACTAATTGCTTGTGCCCTGTCAAAGATTTTAAACATAATATAATAATCCTCGCTTAACTTTCCGACAGGAAACCGAAGATCATTAAATAGACTTTTATGATAGAGCTTACTCCATGCACCCATATCAAACAGTCGATGAGTATTCATTTCAACTATCGCATGATAGAAATCAAATGTACAGTTTCTTCCAAGTGGTGTCTTATTTACCTTTTTGCCATCTTCATAAACATAATTAACTGCACACACAGCCAGTTTTGTACTGTCATGTTTAATTAACTCTAAAAGTTTTTCGTACATGTATGGCTCAATAGAGTCATCGCTATCTACAAATCCGATGTACTGGCCAGATGCTATATCAATTCCCGCATTGCGTGCTGATGACAGGCCTCCATTCGGTTTATGAATTACTTTGATTCGGTTGTCTTTCTTTGCAAGAGAATCGCAAATATCGCCGCATTTGTCAGGAGATCCATCATCAACCAGAATAATTTCCAAATTAGAATATGTTTGAACACTTATGCTGTTCACACATTTTTCCAAATACTGTTCCACTTTATATACTGGCACTATTACACTGATTAAAGTGTCATCTGTTTTTCTACATTCGCTCATTTTTCCATCATTCCTCACTCTATTCCCAATTTCTCTCTATATATAAAAAATCAGGTCTTACTCCTTTAAACCGATGTATGGGCATCATAGCGGAGTCTATAATACAAAACGCACTGACGTATCGTTGCATTTCTCCTTATTCTGTGTTCTATTTCACTACCTCTGTTCAGATGAAGCACTTCCAATATGTTATTCATAA